>ERZ842401.1651-NODE-1651-length-31424-cov-25.057987_pt1 | contig 31424 bp, 28 predicted proteins | sample MGYA00521270_ERZ842401 | MGnify/ENA primary metagenome ERZ842401 (study PRJEB31892, sample SAMEA3878208) | bioreactor metagenome | biome: Moose rumen | place: Sweden | collected 2011-10 | study: EMG produced TPA metagenomics assembly of the PRJEB12797 data set...
GGAACTCAAAGCGTTTCTTCCCCGCCTTGATTTCCGCCACGTATTCCGGTTTTATCGATAATATAACATTCATTCTTTCTTCTTAAATCCTCCGCTATATACATATTGATTAACGTGTCTGTATTCTTCCATAAGCACAATCAACTCTTGGAACTTCGTTTTTCTATTCGCTTTCATCTCTCCAGAATTGAGAAGTTTGCGGTTATGCCGTATCCAATTGACGTATAGCCCTCGCTCAGCCGCATCATATTTAGAAGGATTGCGCTTGTTCTTCACAACAAACTCAACCACCTCATTATATTTCGTTATCCAAGCCTCATCTTGCGTCATCACTTCTCCACATTATCCTCTACATTCTCTTTTTTACATTCAAGCACTTCCGCAGCCTCCACTTCGGGCTCCAAATCTTCCCCGAAAATACTTTTAAATGTGTCTCTGAATTGTTCCTTGTCACGTACTCCTTTAAAGATAGGCCATGTGCGATACTGCTCAGGCTTAAGTATTTCACTATCCTTACCACTCGATCGCATCATCTCACACACCTTTTCAAGGTTATCTTCCAAAGCATACTTCGGACATTTCAATTCACTGCTCCAAGCTGTAAAGTCTTCTTCACCAAGCAATTCGCGGCACTTTTTCTCATCTCCTTTCCACTTATATGCTTGTGCTCGGTTAAGCACTAAATATATCCTGTCTTTGTTATTATGCGTAAACTGAGCATCCAATGCAAAATTAGCCAGCTCTATAGCCACATCATACCGCTCATCAGATATGAGGTCGTATGTATTAGTTATCATACATTTATCTACGTCTTCCAGGCACGTCTTGTCCTTCTTGTATAACAATACGCGCATAGTCATTTGCGATAATTTGACGGCCACTTCATAGAAAACTTCATAAGCAGTGTTAAAATATCCCCTGTCAACCTCTAATTGATCGCCTTTCTTTACCTCGCCCAGTTCCACTCCTTCGTTCTTGCAGATAGTCAGATATTGGTTCGACACAATTCCATTTGAATGCACAAAAAGGTTTCGCCTTTGCGTTATCTCCACAAAATTAGCCCAATTATCAAAATCTTTCAAAGTTCCGACCCCAATCGAAGAGGCAATCTCTTTAAATTGATCCTGATGAGAATCTCGCAAGCAGTTTTCTATCTTTGTGTCAATAATTTGTTCCTTTGCTGCCTCAATAGAACCTATCGCCTGTAATTCGGCATAGTTGAATTTATGATCCGATTGCTTCAATTTGTCCGGGTTGATATCATAGATTGTACGGAGTAAATCACCAATATAAGCATCAAACTGCGAAACCATTGAAACAATATAGCTACGTTGAAGCAACTTTGATGATTCTTGGCTTCGTCTCACTTTACGCTCTAAATATTGGTGCAGCCTTTCTTTGTCAGCCGGAATCACCAGTTTTACAGGGCCATCGCCAGGCCTAACAGGAAGAGTCTTCATAAAGGCATTATACTCCTTCTGTGCCTCTATTTTCTGACTCCTCAACATCGTTTCACTATATTCAAACGAGTCGTAGAGACAGTTGATGTTCTCAATGAAAGCTTTCAGGCTCTCCCAAATTGCTTTAACGTATTGATTTTTTATTTCTTCCATAATTTCAGACATTATCGTTCTGAATGGCACGTGAACGCAATCTAAAACCCACCATGCGCTCATATATTTTGTCTTTTAGCACAGTCATATTGTCCCGTTTGGTAAAGGGGATATCTTTCAGCTTGCATAATGCCTCAAGGTCAGTACGCTTAAGGTGTAATGTTTGAAAATACTGCGTAAACTCACTTTTGCTTTGCATCTCTTCTATACTCATCAGAATACTCACATATTCTTTAGTTTCCGGTGTTACAACATGATTTCGGTTCATCTTGTTTCCTTGGAAAACAAACTCTATATAAGCTTCCTCTTCTTTTAATTGCTCTAACTGCTCTGACGTAAGCTTCTTCAAGTATTGTATATATCGCTCTATCTCATTCAGATAGAAATCTTTCACTCTTTTGTACATACATTGAATATTTATAATTTAACTTCTAGTTCATCTACAATGTTTTCAATTTCCCCGACAATATCTGAGCGGTTTCGCTTATAATTCAGAACAACGGGTATCCCGTATCGTGGAGCATCTGCATATAGCGTTTTATTCTCGCGCATGTAGTTGTCAAAGACAGGGAAGCCCAAATCCTTGGTTTTGTCAATATATTGACGGCATGCATTGATAGGCATACCGCCATAGAATTGAACCATAGTGAAAACTACTCCTATTATCTCAGGCTCTATAGTTTCATAATCATCATCCTCTTCATCTAACTGTGCACAGAAGCCATTGTACTCTGTCACCAGTTTATTTACGCTGGCTTTAAGATAGTCAATTCCCATCGTTGAAAGATAATCTGGTTTGGCGGGAATCAACACATAGTCACTCGCTACGATGGCACATTTAGTCACAATATTGAAATTGGGGGGGCAGTCAATAATAACATAATCGTATGCTTCCTCAGGAATCTGCCCAAGTCCGTCTTTTAGCCGCCGTAATACATTCACATTCTTTTCTGCAAATTGCTTCACACTCGATCCGCCCAAGTCTGCAGCCAGTTCCATGTCCACATTGATAAGCTCCAAATGTGATGCAACCAAATCTAAAGTACCTCGGCCATCAAGAGCATCATTCACTGCTTCTGGCGATATAATAAGTTGATTGAAGTTCTTCGAACGTGTTTTTTTATTTGTCGAGAACCAATTCTTTATGGTCTTGTTTACCGCCACATCCTTTCTCCATTTTTCCGGGTCTATAAACGAGAAAGTCAGACTGGCCTGAGGGTCTAAGTCTATCATCAACACATCATACCCCCTGTAGGCTAACTCTCCGGCTATATTAGCAGTAAGCGTGGTCTTTCCCACGCCGCCTTTATAATTTATTACAGATAATATTTCCATATTATGTTACAGTTATTAATCTTCTAATCCATTATCAAACCTTCATTCTTCCCTCTCCACCTCGCTGCAACAAGGCTTTCGAACTTAACATCTTTTAGTTCCAGCCCGTCGGCATGTTCGGTAACAATGACCTGCACCTTGTTATTCACGCACTGAGTAAACTGATAAAGCGTATTGAAGATATTAGTCACATCCTCAAGATCTTGATTGAATCGATATCTTTCTTCTTCTGTATTTACTTTGCTACCTTCTTTCCTCTCCCACATTCCTTTGGCATTAAACTGGTCATAATTGTCCTTGGTAGGGAAATACACTTGGCTAGGCTGGTCAATAAACAACAATGAAGGGATGTTACTCTTTACGTTAGTAGCAAAAAATTGGCTTAATGACAAGAACAAACACAAGTGGGCATTCAACCAATTTCTACCACTGCCTATTTGCCTCAGTCTCAGTTTTTCTTCTCCCTTCTCAAATGTCAGTTCAAAGTTACTAAGATTGAATTTCAATTTATAGCCATCAAGTGATGGCTCAAAGGAAAGATACTTTCTATACACCTCCAAGTAATTATTGATACTTTTTGAGGCAGATTCCATCTTGGTCTTTATCCTATATCTTTTATTGAAAACTGACTCCAGCTCAGAAAGCTCCGCTCTTTTTGCGGCCAGTAGTTTGTCTAGCCCGCTGTCTTGCAAGTTGATGACAGCATCAAGAAAACCTTCCAATTCCAGCATTTTCTTGTATCCTTGTTCTTCCAGTGATCGGTTGTGCCGCAACTCATCGATTATCTTCTTTAGTCCAACAATTTCCTTATCAATCTGTTGAAGTTCTTTCTGGTAACCTCTCATACGTTCTTCTGCCTCTTCTTTCTTGAAGAACATTTCATCACCCAACAATGGTGCTTTCCTTATTTTTTCATTCAGGTTTCCAATGGAATGATACAGTTGCTTTACTTCGTCCTCAATCAGATATGTGTGCTGTTTGCAGAACGGGCATATTGAATAATCTATCTTCACTTCGTCTACGAATCTGGCTGATTCCAGTTCGTGCTTATAACTATTAACATACTTGATGGTATCTTCATAATCCTGTATCTCCAGTTGAACTTGCCTTATACTGGCGTGCAGCTGGTTTCGTTGAGCCTGCAATCCTCTATATCTGGAAATATAATGAGATACTTCGCTCGATGAATCGGCTTGAATATTATCGGTTGTAGTCTGTTGTATTTCTTCTTTAACTTTCCGGGCGGCCGTCATAATATATGACGCAGCTCCTATGCCAAGCATGTCTTTGTTTGTCGCATCTTTGTACTGTTGCAAAAGTGCATCAATATTGTCCTCATAATTTTGAAGTGTTTTCTCTTCAAAATCCTGGCTTTTTTCTAATTGCGCGATTTCTTTCTTAATCTTGTCAATCCTAACCGATGTAGTGAAATACTCTGCATCCACAAACCCTGCAAATATCTTGAACTGTTCAATAACCTGTTCTTTCTTCTCTTTTTCATCGAATCTGTAAAACAGGGCTAATTTGTTGGCCACAAGGTTCTGATGCTGGAGGATATATGACATCATATTCCTCACTGATGGTCTGCCTTTAGTCTTGCCCGTAAACTCTTCATCATCTTTTTCCTGAGTGTTGGGTATATTCAATCCAAAAAGGAAGCCAAGCTGTTTCCTGTATTCAGCCTTCCTCATTAAATTGCTTTCATTAAAAAACTCAAGCGTTATACCTTTTTCATCTTCAAGTTGATCATCCAATTGCAGATAATAGGCTCCCTTTTCAGTCTGCGAGTGCCCCAGCACCCACTGACTGCCATTGATGGTCATAAGGACAAAATATATTCTGGCATGGTCAGTAATAACGCCTTTGGGGATGGTCTCCACATCAGCCCCCATACAATAGTCAAATATTTCTATTAGGGCCGACTTGCCTGTTGATGAGCGGCCTGTCACGATATTTAGACCTTCGTGAAGCGGAACACCATGCTGTTTCCCTTCTTTGTCAATCAACCCTATATATTTGATTCTTGTTTCCATATATCCTTAACACCTAAGATGGTTAATATATCTGCCACACTCATATCCTTGAAAAGCTTGTTCAAGTTTCGGGCGTTATCTATTTGCTCTCTATAAAACTTACTGCTTCTCCAAACTGAATTGTCATTATTAAATGTTACCGTAGTCCCGTCTATAGTAAGCCATTTCATATCGATAGCATACTGAAGACACTTGATAGTTATATCTTGAAAATAGTCAATTCTGCTGGGTAGCCCTTCTATCCTGAATTTATTATCTATCACCCAGGTCTGGAGGCGTGAATCCACCCTGATTAATTGTTTCTTTTCAACCCATTCTTCATTGAAAAGAAGTGGGAGCACTACCAGGGAAAGAAACAGATTGTCTTCCTTTTGATTGCATTCGCTGTAAAATGACACCAATATGGGTGTCAGCGTAAAGACATTGTTCCTAATTGTTAGAATATCATTATATGCTTGCTCCATCTATCTCCCATTTTACGTTCAATGTCTTGTCATCTGCCAGAATATGAAGAACACCCTTGGCAAAGTATAAATCCACTGTACTGAACGGCGACATCTCCAGTTTTATACAGGCATCTTGCATGGCATAGTAAAACTTCTGCGATGACTTGAAAATATTTTGGTTAGGGTCATAATTGAAGTCAACTGTATGGGCTTTATATTCTGTAGCAAACAATTCTTTCAGATTTTCCTTATATTTCTCCAACCCTTGGTCTCTTACTGGCCGGCCCTTTATCTCCTCCATAATCAGTTTGTTCGTCTTGGCATAGTCGTGGATGGCCTTAGCTATCTCGCTTTCAAGTTTCACTATTCTCAGTTTCTCCACAAATAGGCTCGAACCCAATCCCTTCTGTTCTTCCTCCGAGGGTTCCCCGATAGTGGGGAAAGTGATGGTTTTCAGAGAGAAATCCGCATTCAATTCCTGTTGCCTTTTCTCAAACTCTTCTCTACTAATGCACCAACCCTTTTCCACTATGCCTGGATTAATAATCATCGCAAACAGACCATCTATATACAATTCCCGTTTACGGTTTTCGAGCATAGAGGCATAGCGGTTCAGTATGTCTTCATAGAGTTCTTTAAATTCATAGCATCCGACGCTCAACACCCATTTCCCAACAATTCCCTCTACAATGTCTTTTTGAGATGCTGCAGTAAGGTAGTCAAGCTGGTCAACGGTGTTCTTTTGTTCCTTACTGAGTTTGGCATCAGGATTCTTTTTCTTTTCTTCTTCTAGTTTTTCCTTGATCCTCACAGATTCTGCCTTAAATTTATCTGTGACGATAGTGTATAAGTCGGATACTTTCTGTTTGCCAACTTTTAATAAGTCGTCATCGTCTCGTATTTCTTGTGTTGTAATCAGAAAAAGCCTCGAATACTGTTCTTGATGGAAATTAGGCTGCGCCCAGTTAAAGAGAGTATTGACCACATTAGGGTGTAAAAGGTGTATCTTAACACTATGCTGTTTTGTCTCAACGGAAAGGCTTTCGCCCTCTTTATTTGCCTTGATAGCCAGGTCACCAAATTTCTCTATATATAGAGTTTGTCCGGCCTTCATCTCAAAGCAAAACTCCAGAGCAACGAGAAACTGATACAAGAATCCCTTAATCTGAGGTGTCGCGTCTCCTCGGATAGTTGTATCAATTTCTTTGTAAGTAATATGAGAAGCCTTAATACTCATTATTATAAACCACTATCAATTAAATTTAAGCGAACTTTATCCTCTTTTCTCCTAGCTCAAGCCAATCCGCCATCACCGACATTACACAGGTCTTCCCGTCCCAAGGCTTATTGTCCAAGCACTCGTCTGGAGCGATATTCCCCTTTAGGCAAATATGACGCATCGGGCAGCACCTCCAATAATTTGGATAACGCAGATATGAATACATCATATAGTGCGCCATCAGAGCACTCACGTCAACGCTTTCCTTCTCTCCCTCATTATCCTGTTTTGCAGTCACATATCCATTTCCTGTCCATACCCAAGGAAAACCTACGCCTTCCATAAGCGTCTTTATTTTATCTCTCGTAATTCCTTTATCATAAAGAATACTCAGCACAGGTATATATCCCTTTGAAACGTCCGCTCTTTCTAAAGCCTCTTTTATGTATGCAGGCTCCATCATCAGGGTTTTTCCTAATATATCCAGAAACTTATCCTTCAGCATTCTGTAAAACACATAAACCGGATACTTATTCCCACCCATCGTCACTGTGGCACTGTCCATAAACCCATCCAGCAGTTCTTTGGCTGTCAACTGAGGATTCCTGTTGGCGTTATCCAGTTCGTTTATTAACACTTCACCTGGTGACATACTAAATAGCGACATATAGCACACAGTAATCATTTTCACAGGGTCTTTGGCAACCTCCTCAAACTTATCCTCGCACAATATCCTTACCAGATTATACGGTATGTCATCATTCTCATGCTTTGCTGTTGGGTCAATCAAGCTCTGCATCATTCCTGCCATACTCTCTTTAATGATGCTTGCTCCAAGCGGAAATTTCATTTCAGTCCCATCATCAAGACGCAGATTGCATAATATGGTAGGTATGCGCCTCCCGTCTATATCCTCCACGGTTCGTCTTAGTGTCACCTTCTTTGTCCTATCAACCCTGAAAGTTCTGCTCTCCCAAAATGGACTATAGCCATTTCCCTTCTCTATCAATTTCTTTTGTTTATCATTCGTTTTGGTCGTCCAAGGCTTCACGGGTATCACAATCTCATCCCCTGATTCCTGGATGGCCCTGTACGTGCTCACCATCTCGCCATATTCCGCCATACTTGTATACAGGCCCCATGGCGTTGACAGATTCTGGAGATAGTGAACATACTCGTGAAAAAGCACGCCTAAGTCTTGGTCAGATAATGCATCTATATCACCTTGGAAGTCGAACGGAACCTTTATCTCCATAAACGATGGCTTATAGGATGCATATGCCTGTCGCGCCTCCTCAGAGTAATTTCCTCCTTGCTTATATGCTAACGAAGATGTGGTCTGTATTAATACATCTGTGTCCATTCTCTTTGTCCAGTTCCCTGCGATGTCATCGCAGTCATTTTGCGTCCTGTTCTCGGAGATTTTGCCGCCGAGTTCTCTGCTCCCGCGCTCAACGGTTTTCCCGTTGAGTTACTTCTTTACCATAGCCATTGTTTCTCCTCTGCGGCAAAAACAAATACGAGCAAAAATCCCACACCCCTTTCAAAACACCCTTCACCGTCATAAGCTCAAAACATCTTCTGTTCCTACCGGCTCATACCTCCCGTGCTTGGCCTCAAACAAAATAGTCCCCTCAGCCAGCGACCTCAGGTTATGCCATTTCCCCGTAGGCACATTCACAATGTTCCCTTCGTGCGGGTAGCGCTCAAAGGGTACCGGCTGGGGCGGCGTAAAGGGTACCGCCGTAGCGCGCAATAGGGTACCGCCAGAGGGCGGCCTGTTTGATGGTGTTGCAAAGGTAGTATTATTTTTTCTTTTTTCGGCGCATGGACTCGCCTTTCAAGGCAATATGTGTAGCATTGCTGACGAGTCGGTCCATGATGGCGTCCGCCAGTGTGGGTTCTGCAAGGTATTCGTACCATTTGTCCAGCGGCAGTTGGGACACAATGATGACAGATTTGCGGTCATAGCGGTCCTCAAGGATCTGCAGGAGGGCCAGCCTTGAGTTGGCGTCCAGGGGCTGAAGGCCGAAGTCGTCCAGGATGATGAGGTCGTTCCTGTCCATCCGATTGAGGACTTTCAGGAAGGTGCCGTCCAGTTTGGCAAGGGCGATTCTCTCGATGAACTTGTTCATATTCAGGTACTCCGTCCTCTTGCCCAGGAAGCAGGCCTGGTTGCCGATGGCGCATGCGAGGAAGGACTTCCCGCAGCCGGTCAGCCCCGTGATGAGGATGTTTTCCGCCCTACGGATGAAGGAGCAGTCAGCGATCTCCGCCAGCTGCGTTTTGGTGAGATTCCGCTCCGCAGAGCACTCGATGTCTTCGATGCAGGCATGGTAGCGCAGGTGGCTGGCTTTGAGCAGCAGCTTGGTTTTCTGCTCTTCGCGGAAGAGGCGTTCCGCCTCGGCCAGCTTGGCCACGGCAAGGTTCATGTCCGGCCTTTCGGCCGAAGGAAGAACGGCCAGGCCCTTGTATGACTCGGCCATCCCTTTCAGCTTCAGCGCATTGAGCAGGTCTATCGTTTCTTGTGTATTCATGGCTTCAACTTACTGTTTTATAGGATGCCGCGCCCCGTACCTCCGTATTGACAGGAGTGGACGAGATGATGGCGTCGGAGCCCGAGGCGGCGGCCTTGTCTTTGTTGCTTCTGATCATGTTTTTGAGCATCTTGAACGTGAAGATTTCCGTGGACTGATGGATGAGGGCGCATGCGCCCTCAATGCGCCCGGCGTCATAGTTCTCGGCAAAGCGGAAGAACGAGGCGCAGTCCCTGAAGGCGTGCTGCGGGATGATGTTCCCGTTCAGGATACGGCCGATGGCCCAGTGTGTCTCCGGCCCTATCTCCGCGGCCCGCTTGAGGTAGTCCATGGCCCCCATGTCCCTGGTCCTCATATAGGCCCGGTGGGCAGGCGGCATGTGTTCCGGATTTGTGTCCTTTCCATGGGGCGTGCGTTTCCTTTCCCAGGAGGTGATGCGTTCAAGGCCGCAGTAGACTTCAACCGTCTCGACGTCCCACAATACGGCCACTTCGCTCCCGATGTACTTGTACGGAACGCTGTAGCGATGCTGCTCCTCGCCCACGATAATGTGGTAATCGGAGCCCACCTTGACCGTCTTCCGATACCGGAAGGCAAACGGCTTTGCCGGGATGTCATGCATAACCGGATACTCTTCTGCGAAGAAGATCTCGTTCCGGCTGCGGCCCTTCTTTTCCATCGGGCGGTCATTGAGTTCCACAAGAAGCTCGGCAATGCGCTGATTCAGGGCTTCAAGGCTGTTGTAGACCTCGTTCCTGATCCGGGCATAGATATACTTGTAGAGGATGCTTACAAGCCCTTCTACGGGCGCCTTGTCCTTGGGCTTCCGTACGCGGGTGACATCGGGGATGATGTCGTAGTAGGTCGCCCATTCATCCGTGGACTCCGTAAAGGAGCACTCGTATTTGGACACGCGGTTCACCCATTGCCTCATGTTGTCGCTCCGTGCCGTCGCGGGGGCACGGCCCCACGAGTCAAGGCACTTCCCGAGCCCGTAGAACAGGTATTCCTGGGTCATGTTCGGAAGGGCGATGGCAAAAGCCTTGTTGCTGTACGGAAGGATGCAGCACAGCACGACAACCCCTATCCACTCTCCGCTCTGCTTGTCCCTGTAGTAGAGCTTGTCGCCGGCAAAGTCGATCAGCATCTCGTGACCGGGAAGATAAGTGTTTGAGTACGAGTAGTCATTCCGCTCCTCATGTTCACGAAGGTACTTCTTGAACTGTGTGTACTGATAGCCGTCAGGATGTTCCTTCCGGTACTCCTCCCAAAGGAGGTACTTGGTGACATAGGGCCGTTTCAGTTCGGCAAGGTAGTAGTCCAGTTTCTGTTCCAGCTCCGCCTTCCGGGCGTCTGGAACAGGAACCGAGGATGGGGGCTGGAGCAAGGCGTGGAGCTTCTCGTCCGTCATCTGACGCAGAACGTACAGAGGAACTTCGCTCTGCTCCGCACGCTCCTTGTACGTGTGGACGGTGCGCTTGCTCATGTGAAGGTCGTGACTGATGTTGTTCAGCGACCAGCCCGCGTCCAAAAGTTGAAGCATTCTCTTGAGTTTGAGCATTGTAATTTTGTCGTTTGCCATAATATCATCTCGTGTTGGTCCAAGACAATATTATGAAGTTTTCTTGATAAAATTACAGGCTCCTCTGGCGGTATCCTATTGCGCGCTATAGGCGGTACCCATTTGCGCGCCGCAGCCGGTACCTATTTGAGCGCTACAGGTGGTGCCCCTCGCGCGCCCGCGGCACCTTCGGGTACCATATCAATCGCCTCTTCCAAATTACCCTCGTCATTATATAGCAGTTCCTGGAAATGCCCGCGCACGCACAGCACCGTTTCCGAAGTCTCACGATGCCGATATATGGGCATCACCGTCCCCGGCTCGATGGCGTTCAGCATCCGCTGCGAGGAATCCTCCGCAGAGTTCCGCAAGTCGTAATTCATCCGCAGCCGTGGCGAAGCCTTAGCCGCAGCCGTCAGTTCGTCCAGTATCTTCTTATCAATCACCATTTTTACGTATCATAAAAAATAGCCGTAAATCAATCAGACAGCATTCAAAATTGTAGTTCTCCACACTTATCCTTGCGTTCTCTTGACATTGTTTTTGCCAACTTCATCCCGTCACCTAAAAAGTGACAGAAGTATCTTAACGAATCTAAAGGGAATATCAGCGCATGTCTGCTGAAATCCTTCATCTTCAGCCAGACAGACTGAATTTTACCAATAAGATAATTATTCGAACGATTATAATGCCTATTATGCCCGAAATTTCCCGTTTCCAGAACAAATACAATAATCCGTTTAGCCTTGCGTGACTGTGAGCCGCTGGAAATATAGAATGGCATTGCTTCTTTGGGCATTCCCAACCATTCCACAGCCACCGCTCCAAAGGCTTGCCACTCACTCATCAACCCTGCCCTACGCAACCTTTGTTTTAACAAAGCCAAATTAAGATGCTCCTGATATGTCCAAAGGAACCTGCACCAATCACAAATTTGTCTCAACCCAATACCTTCAATATAGAAATGATGCAAAATATGTGTAAAGATAAAAATAACATCACTGTCTATCCCGGGCAGGAAGGTCTGTGTTTTACCATTTTGCCATGACCTAACATGACCACCATAAAACACCTCAACCTGAGCTTCATCTATCACTTTATCCACACGATTAGAAAGCCGACTATGAAGCGTACCATGCAGTTCAACTTCAAACCCTTCTTCCATCATCATGCTTAAATGCTTGAATGTGGTCATTTCCCGCTCTGACGATAGAGCCAATGGTATCAACACCTTCTTGGCTTTCTCATAATTGCCCAATGTAAAAAGAAAATCCACATCACCACTCGCCCTCCATAAAGGTCTTTCGTAACATTGAGCTAATCCCTGACCTTTCACCAATACCCCATAAACATCATCTTTTCTCAACCTGGCAATTAACTGTGACAAATACTCGTTCATCGCCTTGTTCCGGTGTTCAATCTGTAGCGTGTCCCCAACAAACTGCAATACCGTATTTTGCGGAATTTTCATGTCCTTTACAAGCTCAAGTCCAGCAGATACAATGCCTACCACTGACTGTTCCGCAGCCAGTTGATAGACCTCCGAAAAATCTACTCTTTGAAATTGAGATAGCCAAACTTCTTTTTCCCAAAGCCCAGCTCGCAATAGTGCAAAGAATGTGTCTTTTGTTACTTGTTTCATCTAAATTAGCAACTTAAGCGTCGCCCTCACTTCGCTTTGACTCTCATCAAACCTTACCCTGTCATCCTCATCCAGTTCCAATTCAATCACCCTTTCCACACCATTCTTGCCAAGTATCACTGGCACACCAAGATAGATGTCCTCATACCCATACTCGCCATTCAGATAGGCACAGACAGGGAACACCCTACGCTGGTCACAAATCACGGCTTCCACCATTTCACAGACAGCAGCACCGGCTGCATACCAGCCGCTACGACCCAGATGGCCGATAATCTCTTCACCACCCAACTGTGTCCGATGAATGGCTTCCTGCACCTTCTCTTCGCTCAGTATGTTTCGGATGGGAATCCCACCAATGGTCGTGTATCTTGGCATAGGAACCATCGTCTTTCCGTGACCGCCCAATATCAGTGCCTGAATATCCTTGGTGGAAACATGCAGGGCCTCTGCAATAAAGCTCTTGTAGCGTGCCACATCCAGCAGTCCGCTCATACCCATCACTCGGTTGGCAGGAAATCCGCTGCTCTTTAAGGCGCAATAGCAAAGCACATCCAACGGGTTACTCACCACAATGATGATGCTCTCTGGTGCATAGCGGGCTATCTGCTTCGAGACCTCGCGAACAATCCCTGCATTGGTCGAAATCAAGTCACTCCGCTCCATCCCTGGCTTTCGGGTGATACCAGAAGTGACAACCACCACATCCGACCCGGCTAAAGCAACATAATCACCCGTCACGCCCGTAACAACAGTATCAAATCGCTTTAAGGCCGCACTCTGCCGCAAGTCCAGAGCCTTACCCTCAGCCAGCCCCGGCTTCACATCAATGATGACAATTTCATTCACGAAGTCACGCTCTGCCAGACAGGTGGCACACGATGCTCCGACTTCTCCTGCTCCTATAATGGAAACTTTGCTCAAATCTACTCCTTTCTATCTTGAATCTTGGTACTTGAAACCTGAAACCTGAAACTAAATAATATTCACGATACGCGAAAGCGTTGTGATAAGGTCATACCCATCCCACACCAGCGTAAAGTCCATCGACTTACCCAGCGGCACGAACCTGTCCACGCCTTGCGGATGGTCTTCGTTCACGAACTTCACAATCTGCTCGCGCGTCAAGCCGTAGTAAGTCACCGTCTGGCTCTTCACCGTAGCAATAGGCAGCAAATCCGTCAACGACTTCGCATCATACTCATAGAAGAATCCGCTGTTAAACCGATAGTCCATAATCCCCGGATAGAGCGAATCCATCTGAATCCTCGTGAGCAACGGTTGCTCAACCGTAACGCCAGCCAGTTCCAGATTGGCAGCGGCCTTGTATAGGGCGTTCATCTTGCCAATGGTCTGCACAGGGGCAATGTTGTAGTGGGCAGAGGCATACTCCACCACCTTCTTCCAGAAGAGTTCTTTGGCCTCCGCCTTCTTCTCCCCTAACCAGACAATGATACGAGGAGCCGTACAGGCGTTCTGGTCGCTGAAATAGGTGTCGTTGTAGAAGTTCTGCACGATCTTGTCCTTATCGTCTGCCTCCAGGAACTTGTCGCCCTCAATCACGGCAAACGAGTAGCGGTCTGCAAAGTTCACCTCATTGGCCCTGGGTTGCAGGGGCGACTCGCGAATCTCTGCAATGGTGGCGTCACCGCCCCACACCACACGGCTGTGGCACATCTTGGAGAAGAGGTCGGTAATCTCCTTGATAGGCGGATATTTCACAAAGCAGATATACGGAGCCATGTCCTTGTGGGTGGTCTCCAACAGTTCCCTTACGCAATCGGAAATAATCTGCACCTGCGGGAAGTCCTTGGCGGGCAGTCGCACGATGTTGGCATTACCGGCCAGCAGTCCGGAGGCAAAACTGAACGCACAGTTCACCGGCACATTGCTCGGGGTGCTGTGGAACACGATGCCTCGTCCCAGCCTGCGCTCCAAGTCCTGATACTTGGCCTTCTCTGCCATCAAAGCACCCTTGCGGCACCAGAACCCGAAGGTCATCACATCGGAATACTCCCTTCCCCGCTTCATCACCAGTTTGGAAAGGTCGTTGAAGAAGGCTATCACCGGCTCTGCAAACGGTGGCAGGGCCGGCACACTGGGCATCTGCTCAATGGTCTTGTCGTCCCCAATCACATACTCCAGTCCGCTCAGTTTACCGAACTTGGAGGCGTAGGTGTCGGAACAGCCGCGAATCTCTGCGTTCTTGATGCGTCCACGGATATGGAAATACTTGCCTTTGCGTCCGCACGGGCAGTCGTCCTCTCCCAGCACCACACCCTCGTCTTCCGTCAGCACCACGTGTCCGGGATAGCTCTTGGGCAGCACGCTCACCACCTCAATCACACCCGTCTCTCCATTCTTGGCCACGGAGAAATCCTTGGGGTTGCGCACAATCACGTCGGAGAAGTTGGAGGCGTGCAGGTGACCACATTCGCACTCGATGTAGATGGTTCCCGTCTGCTCCACCATGCCGTAGTAGTCATGTACGTTCTCCACCTTGATGCCGCAGACATCGTTCAGGCACTGCTTGAACTGTGCCGTGGAAACGCTCTCCGCCACCAGTTTCTTCCAACCGCCACCGTGTATCAGCACGCCCTTCGACAGGTCGGGACGGTAGTCGCTCTCCAACAGTTTCTTGTAGAAGTGCTGCCAAATCATGAAGGTGAAGCCAAAGAGGAAGATGGTCTCGCCCTTGTGCTCCTCCAAGAAGGCTTTCAGTCCCTCCACGTCCAGTTCCATGTTCTCGTCAAGGGCATACATCCGTTTGCTGCCAAACATCGAGAAGCCCAGGATACCCGCTCCACGGGCACTGAACATATTCCTGTCCTTCACCACATTGCTGCTGTCCAGGATAATCATCGGTACACGCTTGTTGCCCAGCAGCGAAGCCACAATCTTGGTCAGCGTCTTGGTCTGGTTGGCAGAGGTCTCGCGGTCCAGATAAATCTTCGATACCTTTTGTCCCGTAGTACCTGATGAGGTCATGGTCTTCACCACCTCGTCCTCCTCCACACTGCGGAGCGTCAGGTCCTTGAACAGACTGACGGGCAGATACGGCAGGTCTTCGTAGTGCTCAATCTTGTTGATGTCCACTCCCGTAGCATCCAGCATCTTGCGGTATGCCTCACTATGCGCATAGTGGTACTTGGTCAGGTTCACCAGATACTCGTCCAGCACCTTGTGCTTATCCTCTTTACCCAATGAATACGGAGCAATCTCCAATAGTTCTTCCAGTGTCATATACTTTTATACTTTAAACTTTCTAACTTTCTCTAAACGCTAAACCCTCAACTCTCAACTGATAAGTGCCTGCAATGCCTGATAGTCCAGTTTTCCAGAACTCTTCACAGGTATGGCATCTATCACCCTTACCTCAAAAGCACGGTTATTGAACCCAGTCTTTTCCACAAGCAATTTCACAATCTGATCTTCCAGCCCCTGCTCTGTTACAAAGATAGTAATCTTATCATCCACACCCACACAGGCACAACTGGTGGTTACATTACTTTTTACTATCTGCTCTGTAGCATCCAGATTGCAACGGTTGCCCCACACCTTCACAAAGCGTTTCATACGACCGGTAATGTAATAGTAGCCGTCTGCATCCCTGCGAGCCACATCTCCTGTATGCAACACACCGTGGTTCTCATCGCCTTTGGCCAAGTCCGCACGGCATTCAGCATAGCCAAGGCTTACATTCGGGCCTTCATAGACTAACTCTCCATCCATATCTGACTCCTCTATGGCATTGCCGTTTACGTCTATCAGCGAGAACTTGCCTCCGGGAATGGCAATACCAATACTGGCATATTTATCCAAGGCATGATCCAGCGGCAGATAACTCATTCTGGCCGTTGCCTCGGTCTGTCCGTACATTACAAAGAAACGTTTTCCTTTGCTCTGTGCAAACTCTATGTATTCCTTGGCAATGTCCTTGTTCAGCTTGCCCCCTGCCTGAGTCATCGTCTTCAGATGCGGCAAGTCCATACGGAAGAAGCGGAGCATCTTCAGCATTTCATAGGTGTAGGGTACACCCGAAATGCTGGTTGCCTCATGCTCCTTCATAAAGTTCCAGAACTCGCGCTGGGCAATGGTGCCTTCTGTCAGGAGCAGCGTGGCTCCCTTTATCAGGTGACTGTTGATGACCGAAACGCCATAGCTGTAATAAGAGGGCAGCACGGTAACGGGACGTTCATTCTCGTCAATGCTCAGGTACTCTGCTATCGATTCTGCATTTGCCTTGATATTGCTTAACGACAAGCGTACAAACTTGGGTGAACCCGTACTGCCGGAAGTGGTCAGACAGAGTGCCAGTTCCGGATTAATCTCCGGCTTCTCCACCTCCTGCTGGTAGTGCATTCTGAGCAAGAGATAGTTCCCATACTCATATACCCGTTCTCCTTCATAGTCACCTGCCCTGTCTTCCAGCAGCCACAGATACTCCGGCTGATAGATGGAAACGAGGTTCTTGATGGAACCTGACTCTTTCCCTCCGTCAAGCAGCACGATGGGGATGTGGTGTTCCAGACATCCCACATAGCCCACCAGTGAACCCAGACGGTTTTCACAAAGGCATATCAACAGCCCATTGTCTTTTACGGCTTCCGCAAACCTTGCGGCTTGCCATTCCAATTCTTCATAGGTCAGCCTTTCGCCTCGGTCGGTAATCACGGCTGTCCGTTCTTTGTATTTCTTTAAATCAAACATCTATAGGTATTTTGCGTTTTCTATCTTGAAAGGCTCCCCGTGTCCCGGGAAAACCAGCATATTCTTGTCGAGCGACCTCAGGAAAGGTCGGGTCTCGCTTTCATAGCGAGCTCTTTCACTTTCCGGAAATCTAAGTACGGTTGGAGAGTTTTGTATCAGAGAGTCTCCTGTAAATACACACTCATCCTCCCATATCAAAATTGTACTCCCAGGGCTGTGCCCGGGCTTGGAGTAACATTTCATTTCTATGTTACCCACTTTTAATGTATATTCGCCTTCAAACGTTTCGTCTGCTTGAAGCGTATATTTTTTGAATGTAGTTTTAAAATCCTGATATCTGTGTCCACCATCTTCGGCATCCCTTGCAGCCAATACGAAGGCCACCAATTTTGGATCATTCCCTCTGTTAGAAGCAATGGAAGTTGCACAATCTTTCTGGCAGAACAGAGTGGATTCTATTTTTGATTGCAGCCAGAGCGTACCGCTCGTATGGTCATAATGCTCGTGAGTCAACACGATTTTGATGTGCTTTGTACCGTGTTTCTCAAAAACGGGCAGAAGTTCATCGTTTTCGTTGGGGTCAAATACAATTCCCGTCTCACCATCAGGAATAAAAAACATATTGGAGTCTACAGGCTCGTATGGGAACCTGTAGACAGTCCAAAATGCTTCTTTTACTTTTACCTGATATTGATACATCACTATCAGAATGTAATGTCGTACTTGGTGAGAATCTCCTGGGCTTTCTCGAAGGAACTCATATCAATGATATCATCTGTATCCAACTGGATATCAAACTCGTCTTCGATAGCAGCAACCAGTGTCATGTGACCTACGGAGTCCCACTGCTCAATACCCTGATACTGAAGCCCTTTGGTCTCGGCTTCACTGATTCCAAACGTTTCGGCAAATACCTTTGCCAATTTCTCTGCATTTGTCATAATTCAAAATTTTAAATTGTTAATGATTTATTTATAATCTTCTCGTGTAAGCAATATGTCTGCCTTGACATCTTTCACCAAGGTTTTTCCAACCAGCGAATCCAGTTCGTCAGCAGGAATACCTGTTCCGGGGCGTTTGGCATCCAAGTCGTCTATGGTCAGGACATGACCGGCTTCAAGATCCTTGGTCAGGATAATGCTGCGACGCATCTTCTCCATCTGCTCCTGCTCTGCCTGCCGTACCACACGCTCTTTGTTTCCAAGTGCAATCTGTGTGTTCAGGCAACAACGCACCATCTGCGCCATCTCCTCCGGCTCGGTGGCCATCTGGTTGTCCATTCCTATCTTCTTGCTGTCCAAAGTCAGGTGTTTCTCGATCAGTGCTGCACCAAAGGCGGTAGCGGCTACGGCCATTTCGACACCATGTGAATGGTCGGAGAAACCAATGGGATAATTCGGGAACTCTTCACGCAGGCCCAGAATGTTGTTCAGATGAATGGTGTCTATCTCGGGAGGATAGATGGAGATGCAGTGCAACAGACAAATCTGACTGTTTCCTTCGTTTTCAATGGTCTTGACAGCCCTGCGAATCTCTTCCATTGTACTCATACCTGTTGAAAGCACAATGGGTACATTCTTCTTGGCAATGTAACGCAGGTATTTCAGATTGTTCAAGTCCATGGAGGCAATCTTGACAAACGGTGCTTGGCACTCGTCAATCAGATAGTCCACTTCTGCACAACTGTACGGCGTAGAAGAGAAATCTATCCCATGCTCTCTCGCAAAAGCCGCCATTTCCTTCAACTGCTCTGCAGTCAGGGAAAACTTGGCCACAATGCGCTTTGCAATAGGGTTGTCCTTGTAATAACTTGCAGAATAGAGCGACTCTGCCGACCAGGACTGGAATTTCACACAGTCACAACCGGCCTCTGCTGCCGCTACTATCATTTGCTTGGCCACCTCCACATTTCCATTGTGGCTGGAGTTCACCTCTGCCACAAAGTAGGGCTTGCCATAGTCTTCCAGTACTCTTCCGGAACGTAATTGTATTTTTGCCATTTTATAAATCTATTGGTTCAATAATCATTTCGTTCTTTAGCTTCTCCCTGTCCATAAAAGGCATCTGGTCTTCAATGGGACGCATCACAAACCTGCGCTGTGAGTTGAATCCGGCACCATTGCGAATATACACCTGATCTTCTACTGCCATCACTTCGCAGATGACAGGCCCTTCCATTGCCATCAACTCGTCAAGTTTCTCATCCAACTCACCTATGTCATTGATCTTCATATAGGGAATCTTGAAGCATTGGGCAACATCCTTGAAGTCCGGTGTAGTGACACCATTTTCGGGATTGGTCCCTATGGTTCTGTTGCGGAACAGCTCCACCTGTCGGGTACGGATAACGGAGTAAACCTTGTTATTGATGATGATTATCTTGATACCCATCTTATTCGCGCTGATGGTTTGCATCTCCTGTAAGTTCATCATCACAGACCCGTCACCTATCACTGCCACCACATCGTGTCCACAACTATACCAGGCACCCATAGACGCTGGCAGGGCTACACCCATGCAGCCTTGGGATGCTGGATGCAAGCAACGCTGACCGTCCTTGAAGGCAATCACTGAAGGAACGATGACTTCCTCCAGACCCGCGTCTGTCAAAACCACTGCATCATCCTTCAGGAGTTTTGTCAGGTGGTCTGCAAAGTCATAAAGATCTATCTTGTCCTTGCTCTTGAAAGCCTCTTCACATCCTGGGAACACTTCCTTCCAGTGCCGGCATTTGTCCGTCCAAGTCTTGTCTGCCTGCTTCAAGTCCTCGGCAAGCAGTTTCTCAATAAATACTTTGGCATCCGACAGGATAAGCTTATCTATCTTGACCGTCTCTTTTGAATGTTCATTCTTGTCAATGTCAACCACCATCAACTTGGCGGTACGCCCGAATTTTTCGTACTGCGAACCGGTCAGCATCGGAGAGAGTCTGCACCCGACAGAAAGAATCAAGTCGGCATTTTGAACCGCAAAGTTGCCTGCTCGCGTACCGCCAATTGTTCCTACCGTTCCCATTGAAAGAGGATGAGACAAGCCAAAGGTGTCCACGGCAGAGGCAGAGAAAGCAACAGGAATACTGGTACGCTCTTGTAATGCTTTGAACTGTTCAATGGCATGTGCGGAACGGATACCGCTGCCTATTAGGAATATTGGTCGTTTTGCTTCATTCAGTGCATCCGCAACCGCCTTTATCTCCTCTTCTGATGCTTCCAATGCGGGTTCTTCCGCCTTCCATCTGCTGAGTTCTTCCGGCTCTACTCTCATATTCTGCACATCCACAGGAATATCAAGCCAAACCGGACCTTTTACACCATGTGTGGCATAGTAGATGGCCTTGTCCATCTCCTCGCCAATCTTGCTGGCATCAGTAATGATGTTGGCATACTTGGTGATGGGCTTCACAATGGGAATCACATTGGCTTCCTGTGAGCCCCATGTGCGGATGTTCTTACCGGTATAAGCCACGGTTTCGTGCAACTTGTTCTGGCCGGAGATGAATATCACCGGAACACCGTCCTGCCAGGCATTCAACACGCCTGTCACCGCATTGGTGGAGGCGCAGCCGGTGGACACCAAGGCTGCTCCCAATGTGTCGTTGTACTGGGAGTAGGCTACTGCGGCATAGGCTGCCGCCTGCTCGTGATGCACAGACACAGGTGTAATTTCCTCGTTCTTGGCCACGGCATCTGAAAGATACAGGATACCACGTCCCGTGATGAGGAAGATGTGTTTTACTCCTTCATCAACGATTCGCTGGATGACATAATCTGCAAGTCTGACCATTCTTTATTTTTCCTTAGGTTTGAACTGGTTTAATACATCTGGGATTCCTATCAGAAACTCTGCGGAAACAGCTTCTTCTCCATCAACATATCCCACTGCCGAGCCAATGGCCAAGCCTCTGCGATATGACTTGAGGTTGGCTTCAATATCAACACGCATTCCTGGGACAAGTTTTTTCTTATACTTCACATTGTAGTTTAAAGCAGCGGTTTTCTTTCCTATATTCTCCGGAATAGTCAGGAAGGTCATCAGGAACACCTGTACCAGCATTTCCGACTGGATAAATCCCGGCATATTGGGTTCATCAGCAAAGTGGCAAGGAAAATACCACTCGTTGTATGATAAACACTTGTGGCCTTTGGCAGATTTGCCTACCACCACTTCATCAATGTAGTCAATGAACAGACACGGATATCTGTTCTGTTGATACTTCTGGATTTCTACTACATCCAGATCTCGTAAAACTTCTTTTTCCATATTTTATAATTATTTCTTCATTCCTGGTGTTAATACAGGCTTTGCTGGTACTCCCATCACTGTCATTCCCGCCTTCACCTTTCTTAGCACCACACTTCCGGCCCCAACTGTTGCGCCGTCTTCAATTACGCTCTGTGGCAGAATAAAACTGGTTGTATGCAGAGTAACCATTTCACCCACTTTAGACATTCCCCCACAGTCAGCCAAGGCATTGATTAAGGTCCAGTCACCTACCCGCACATCATGGCCAAGAATAGAGTAAGGCTGAACTATTACATATTTTCCTACACTGACATCGCAGTGAATCCTTGCCCCTGCGAGTATGATACAACCTTCACCAATTTTGGCATTTTTACCGATATACGCAGTCTTATGGATAAGTGTCAGGAAAGACCCTCCCTTTGCCATAATCTTCTCACTCAGCATGCGTCTGGTTTTGACAATCCCTACTGCACATGCAAAGACATCATCTTCTTCCGGTTGATAGGCATCAATCGTATTGAGTATAGGTGGATAGCCTTCAAACGCATCCAAGGCATGGATATTGTCATCAAGAAACCCTTTAACATCATAATCTTCTCCATAGCCTATTGACTCCAAGGCTGTAGAGTACACTTCCCTCCCAAAGCCCCCGGCTGCAATAATAATCAAATGCTTCATTATTTTATGTTATTTTTAGTTATCTCCTGTAAATGGTATATCCGACAAAACTACATCTTCTCGCTTAAGCACAGCGATAATGGAAAGCCATATCACTTTGCAGTCTGTCAGCAATGAACAATGGTCAACATACCATACGTCTAATTGAAACTTTTCAGACCACGTAATATTAGTTCTGCCGTGACACTGAGCCCATCCTGTTATCCCAGGCCTCACCTCGTGTCGCCTGGCTTGCTCCTTCGAATAAAGCGGCATGTATTCAATCAGAAGGGGTCTTGGCCCTATCAATGCCATATCACCTATTAGTACATTCCATAGTTGTGGAAGTTCATCAATACTCGTTGAACGTACGAACTTACCCACTTTCGTCAAACGTTCCGAATCAGGCAATAATTTTCCGTCTGCATCTCGTTCATCGGTCATTGTCTTGAATTTGACTATTCTGAAAATCTTACCATGGAGTCCAGGTCGCTCTTGAAAGAAAAACGCTCCAGCTCCTTTGTTGGCGAAGTGTAGAAAAATTGTCACTAACAACAGGGGAACAAACAATATCAATAGTGCAACCAGTGCAATAAGAAAGTCAAATAATCTCTTAAAAAAATGCTTATACATAATTAGAACTTTTCGTTTTGTGCCTTCAAATCATATATCACGCGTTCAAATTTTTCCTTGATAATCTCCGGATCTGTTTCTCCAAAAGCCATTTTGTATTTCTCTGTCTCTATTGTTTTTTCTTCGGCGAACAACTGTTTTAAACTATCACTCATATCATTTGTTGTACAGCAAATACCATCTAAATAACCTCCGTATAAATCACTTTGGTTAACTATTGCGACAAAAGGTCTTTCTGCTCTCAATATCTCGAATATTGTATCCTCCGAAAAAGTAACTATATGTTTCGCTGAACACAAATCCTCTAATAACGAAGTTCCTTCAGAAATGGTATAACTTGTTATATACTCTTTCAAGTTTGTTCTGTCAACTTCTGCAGATGCTGGACGGAATCTAATCAATATTTTTTTCTCTCCATAATGCTCGTTAATATATGACAGGGCTTTCTTCTGCTTTTCTATCAGATGTGACAGAGTTGCCGTCATCAATAAAAGAAGGTCGTATTTTATAGGCACTTCAACCGTTTTTTTCTCCTTCAATGTCTGCAATGGTGCCCCTGTCACATAAATACTCGCTCTGTCTTCTCCAAACTCTTCAAAAATCTTTTTTTCCCGTTCCGAACTGCATATCATCTTATCTGTATAGATAGGCAAATACCTCGCAGTTAATGGATTGAAGAAACTGCCGTGCAACAGCTGTGTTGTCATCACATGCCGCTTTTTAAACTCATTGATTACTGGAATAAAATAAAACTTGTCATGTTCGAACATCCAGAGCTTATCTTTCCCGGTTTTCGTTACCAGTTCTCTTGCATAGATGCTGTAGAGGGCAAAGCGTTTCATTACATACCGTAAGATTTTAGCACTGTCTTCATCTTCACAATTGATTTCGTTGAAAACTTCTTTATTCTTCTTAATAAACTTACTATATTCATTTATGTTTTTATTGGAAAATGTTCCAAAAAACACTCGCATGATGCGATTCTCTTTATAGTAAGCATAAAAGTTCCTCATCGAAAATGGCCTCGTCAGAGTTGGCAGGAAGAGAACAGAGTAACGAAAGTGCCTTGCAATTAGAGGCAGCGTCTTTACTCTGTTAAAACTATCTGAGCATGCCACCATAATGAATTCTTCATCACCTGCCTTAAACCGCCCTGACTTTCCAAAAGCCATCAGCCTTTCAACCAAAGAAATCAGCCTTATGAACCAAGGCTTCCCTGCCAAAGCTGTCAGCCTGTTATATTTGAAATCTACTCTGGTCAATAAATCAGACCTTAACGCTTCTATGGTCTTATCATCAACGCCAAATAGCTTTTTCCAAACTCTAATGTTGCTTTCAAAATCCTTCTCTGTCATTTCATCTTTATTTTAGCAGAATTGCCGTCCCATCTGCACTTTTGTTTTTTCTTACTACTATACCTTGTGATTTTGGCAAATCTGGTGTACCTTCACTTCCATGATAATCTCTATAGTTGATAATAGCGAATCTTTTTGTCTCTCCTTTCCTTTGAAATATGTTATCTTCCACCGAAAGGTTTTTTATTTTTTGAGAGCCTTTCAAGCCATAACTGATGAGCGAAGGTTCTTCTATTTTCTTCACAGAATAGACTTTACCCAGATAGACATAAGCGCCAAAATCAAACTCATTATTCTTGATGGTTACATTAGCAATAGATGGAACGAAATCGAAGGCTATCATGCCCCTGTTATACTCATCTGCCAACTTTACCTTATTACCTTCAATAGAAAGTCCGTCAACCTCCAGTTGTTGTTGATTCCACTCAATAAAGTTTCTAATGTCGTTGAGTTGATTATCCCTGATTGTAAAATTCTTTATTTTCCTGTCTGCATAATAAGGACTTTTTGCCCGCATCACCAAAAACCTATTACTCCGCTTATCATTAGGCGACAACTTATATTCCCGTTCAAAAGTATTCCCTTCAATCAAAATATCATATCCATAATCACACTGGATACAGTCGTTGGTATTTTTGAATATATTATTTCGTATGGTGTCCCGAAAGGGTATGAACCCGTAAGGAAAGCCATACTCATTCATATTGATACTTACACCACTATTTAAAGTGGGCATAAAGGTATTTCCTTCTATCTTTGAATCATATACGTGCAAGTGCACAGAACTTCCTGCGCTACCGCTGATATAATTGCCGCTAAATTCACACCTTCCGTCAAAAATTCCTAGCCACGACGACACGTATTCGTTGGGGTCAGCAAATGACACTTCTGATTTTTCATAATCAAATCGTGTGTCTGCTAAAAATTTATTGTTATGAATATAGGCAAAATCATTAGCTGTTTTGTGATTGTTGGCGTCTATCAATTCCTTTGGGCGGTTCGCAGCACCTTCATACAAGTCATATACTGGTTTAAGGTATATTCCTTCTATCTGGGTATTGATTCTGCGGAAAGTGCAGTCTGATATTTCACAATACTCGTATTGCAACACGCTGATGAATTCCGACTGCCCGCCAATTCCGAAAGCACTTGCATAGTGCATATTCTGAATGGTACAGTTTCGTAAAATGAAATCACAACGCACTATCTCAAACAGTCTGTTCCTGTCTGCCCCTTCTGTTTTACCATACCGCCTGCCGTCTATCGTAACATCTTGAATGGTCAAAGTAATATCATTATCGCTATGAGCATAAATAAAAGGTCCGGTCTGTGCATTCTCTTTATTATCAACGTATATAGTCGCATCACCTTTCCCTTTAATGGTAAGCGTTTTCGTTATTTCTATATACTGATTGTTGTGGTGATAAACATCCGAATCTATTACAATAACACCACCTGAATTCACCCTCCTGACAGCCTCTACAAGAGGTTCATCATACCGTAAACAATCGGAAATTATCACGGTATCCGCGCTATCTTCATAGGATATACCCTTTGAGAACAATTTCCCCGGATTATTTTTCTCATCGCAATAAGCCGCGCTGTGGTTGTTTAATTGGGCTTTTCTTGCCGAAGAGACTGCTCCACATCTGACTGCTGTGAAGAAGACAATGATCACTCCGAATAGTATGTAAATACGCTTACTCATATTCAGTCATTGCAAACATCATGATACAACTGAGCATATTGCGAAGCTATCGAATCCCAAGATACATCTTTCACAGTCTCCGAAACTTTCTCTCTGTCAAATCTCAAATGTGGCAGTTTAGGTAGGATAGATGCAATAGACTCAACGCTGGAGTCATCGATAAAGACAGCATTTGCATCTGTTAGCAAGCCCGATTCCTTCGCAATGGGAAGGTGTTTGGGCACCACTACCGGCACTCCGCAGGCTATGGATTCAAGGTAAGTTAAACCAAATCCCTCACTACTGCTGGGCATAATCATGAAGTCTGCCTTATACAAGTTCTTTCTTATCTCATCTGGTGCCATCGCACCGATATATTGAAATTCTATATTGTTTTCTTTAGCAAACTTCCTAATCGAATCTGCCAGATTGTGCGGATCTGCTCCGATACAGAAGTATTTAAAAAATTTCCGGTCTGGCAGAGAGGTCAGACCTGAAAGGACACGAAGCTGTCCTTTCCGGTCTGACAGAGAGGCGACCGTACAGAGTGTCGTTCCTCCACTCTGCCCGGCCCCCTCCCTGTCAGATTGGGATAGGGGAATCTCGTCCTTTTGGTAATAGAACTGACTTCTGTCGTATGCGTTAAGAATCACCCTTGTTTGGGGGGTAATACATCCGTAGTTCTTCTTAAAAATATCTATCAAATAACTGGCAATAAAGCAGATGGTATGTATCCTTTTCGAATGGAACGTATCCTTTTCCATCTTCGCCAGTTGCTCGTGAAGTTTTATATTGGGGTCATCTCCTACATTACCATGAATTGTAACAACTATTGCCACACTTTGAGGGACTAACCACTCATATATGCAAGCCGAAGCTCCGTGAAGATGAACAACGCCAGGTTTTACCTTCACGATCGCATATTTTAAGAAGAGCATCTTGAAGAAATGCTTTGGCACGCTTATCACAGCCCCATATTTAATTTTATAACCCATTACTTTAATCAGACTCCTCACGCTGAAGATAGGATGAGCCAGCATAAACAGTATCAGGAGCTTCTTTGACCATCCTAACAAATGAAGTTCTTCCTTGCTTCCTTCTATGCCATCATAGTCCAAGGCGGCCATTGTCATTGACAATTCGTCGATCTTGGCAATGTGGTAAGACAGCTGAAACATCACATTAGCCAGCCCTGTTTCAACTTTTCCTCCAGCCCAAGGAGGCATAAATCCAAATGAAAGTGCTTTAATCATATGTAAATTCTATAATACACGTACAGCTTCCATTGAGCGAGAAGACTGTTTACGTTGCCTTTTATGTGTTAGATGAACAGATGTTTGGTTATTCGCATAGAGAACACAGAGTGAGATAATTATCCAAAAATGCCGCTCAAAGAAAATAACTTCTCCCAAACCATTGATAAAGACCGTTACAAAAAGCATAAGAGGGAAAAAGAAGATTGGAGTTATCTTTGTCCTTTTGTAACACTTGGCAATAAATGGTATCAAGAAAATCCAATACAGCAGAACCCCTACCAATCCGATCTGTATTATCGGGTCTAGTATTATGTTATGGCAAGGTCCTTCACTTACAGCATATTCATTCTCACCTCCAAGTCCGATACCAAATAATGGATGGTTGGGAAATACATTAGAGAAGAGATACGCCGCTCGATCCATTCGACCAGAGCCGCCAGCTTCCAAAACAGAATCGACTTGCAATCTATCAAGTACCAGCAAATCGGAGCTTGAAAGATAATTCATTCCTATTACTATTGCTATAGCAAGAGCCGCAATAATTGCAAATTTTCCTTTCCCTTCCTGCTTTTTAAGCACAAAAAACCATAGCGCAAGGACGAAACCTCCAACTACAGAATACAATGCGGATCGAGAACCTGTTAATATTATAATAAATAGCGTTATAAAAGCACCGAAAAGCGAAGAAAGCCTATAGATTAAATTTGATTCATTTAAAAAGGTAAACAGTAATACTGTCGCTACTGGCACACATAACATTCCGTATCGATTTGCATTTATATCGCCAAAAGTAAGTCTGTTTTCACTATCATTGCCGACGGCCATCTCCATTCCTCCAGTCAAAAAAGAGTATATCAGAAAAAAACTGAATATTAAACAAGATAAAGAAATCGTCTTATAGACAAAATTAAGATCCGCATTCCTTTTTATACTCATATAGAATATAATTGGAAAGTAGAATAGCGTTAATGAAAAGGCTTCAAAACTGCCGGTTACAGATAATGCGCTTGAAATGGCATTATAGACAATTAATACTAAAATATATATGAGGGTTTTGCCTCCTTGTTTATATTCTGTTGCTTTTGTACTGACTATCAATGATATTATCAGAATTAGGAGGAAAATCGGAGTTAAACTTGCTCCACCTGCCATCTTAAAATATTCAGTGGACAATGATGTGACAAAAGCCGCTGGTAACAAAACAAATGGCTTGGCAATGTACAACACTGCTAATCCAAAAGCCAACGCCAACAAAACAGGGTTTTGTATTTGGACATAAGCCATCAGCAGAAACGGTATCGCTACTGCAACAATAAACTTCAAATCAATCTGCTCCTCAAATTTCATAGATAAGCTTATTTCTTTATTGGAAGATACTTGGAAACCGCTGGCAACTTGGATGCTACGGCGTGTAATATGTCTCTGTTAATTAATACTGTGCAGGTTATCACCGCTGCATAAACTATCCCTTTCACCCAAAGCGGAATGTCCATAGGCACCAACACGGCCACTACAGCAAATAATAAAAGCGAGAATGCAATAGGTTTTAATTCAAACCCTTTAAGGTCTTCCTTTGTATAGTAGCAGCGTGATATAGTGGCTGCCAGATAGGAAAGACACATGGCTATCGTTGCGCCATATAGCCCAAACGGAGGGATTAAAAGGAACATAAAAACTACCGATGTCAATGCGGCCCAAAAACTCGAATAAAAGAAGTACTTGCTTTGTTTTTTTGCAGCGAACACTCCTCCTATCAAACCGCTGAAGTTAGATAATATAATGGCCATAATAGCAATGGGCGCATATTTATATGCTTCAATAAAAGCCGCATCAGCCAGTATCATAATCAAAGGTTTCATAAAGATCGAAAGAACAATTGCCGCAAGAATAGTCGGAAACATCACGCACCTGACGGCTATATTGAAGAACTTTACAAAATCCGGTTTTCCAAATTCTTCCATCATAGAAATTACCCATGCATTATTAAAGATAGTAAATAGCATCCCTATTATCCCGGGGATTCTATTAGCCACTGCGAGAATACCATTGGCCTCCATCCCGATATTAGCCTCTATTAAAGGGCGGTTTAGTCCAGACACTAACCACCACATCGCAGTGTTGGGAATCAGGGGTATGCTGTATTTCAGCAAGGTCTTTAGTCTTTCATTGCTTATTTTACTGAAGTCAATATATTTATATGCCTTGGAAAAAACAAAGGAATAAACTGTTGATATTACATAGGCTATCACATATGCTGTAATATAGCCACCTACCCCATACTTGGGAATAAAGACGAACGACAGAACGGCAAGGAAAAAGGTATGTACAATCCCAGTAATACTATATACCCCCATCTTGTCGATGCACCTTGTAAACTGTTGCGTGTACTGCTGCAGGAAAGTGCCCAGCATGATAAAATAAACATACCATAAGTTGCTGGCAAAACTGTTGACTATCCCTTTTGTTCTAAAGATAACATCCAGAATATAGAAGACAACAGCCGCTACTGCAAATCCTGCCCCGGAAAAACACCATCCTGTGGTAAAATAGGATTTCTTTTCTTCTTCCGTGCCGTTCTTGGGGATTACAAAGATTGCGTCAGTGATACACCACACCACAAAACTCACCAAGAGCATCGCATAGGTGTTCACTACATCTACTGTTCCATACTCCTGCGGACCCAACCAGCGTGTATACAGCGGTAGCATCAGCAGGCCTATTAACCTGCTGCCTGCATTACCTAGAAATACCAGGAGGGTATTTTTTCCTAAACGCTTGTACTTATTCATCAGTAAGATGTCCCGTTGTCTCGGGCAGATATTTAAACTTGCGGTCACGCCCCAGTTTCCCCAACATAAATAGTCCAAAAATGGCTCTATTTAAGGCATATGAACCGCAAAACCTTGTTATACTTTGCGTATTGAACTTATGCCCCAAAATACTGTCCTCTACTTTTATTTTGATATGATTGTACGGTGGTTCCTCCCTTAGGAAATAATTACCCATGACCAGAGCATTCTCATTGTTAAGAGTCCTGAGTGTCCTACTGTCCAATAACTCCCACAATTTTTCTTCTGTTTCCGGGAAATAGGCAAGATTAAATTCAGACGCAAAATCACGTACAAGTGCAATAACCGGCTTTCCCCAATACGAGGCTTCCAAACCCATTGTTGAATTAAATACAATAGTTTTGTCACAATGTTCCATCAATGTGTATGAACTCATAGGTGATTCAGGGGCGAATATCGTAACATTATCGTACTTCAAGTAATAGAGCGCTGTATGAGATTTGTAAGGAACAATTTTTAAACGAGGGTGAATACGTAAATAAAAATGCTTTGTTTTATCATTTTTGTAATGTTCAAATATTTTAGTTAGGGCAACGTATTGATTTTCAAATAAATTCTGACTATCAATCTTTTTGTCTATGGCACATTGTTCATCTTCACTGCTATTAAAAATTGCAATATTTTCAATAGAATCATCCCATCCTTCTGGTAGTTTGCCCCGCTCCTGGTTGCTTACATAAACCTTTTTATCTGTTCCCGAGGGTACTCCATTTTTACGCCATTCGTAAAAATTACGTCCTTTTTCTTCTCTTTCTTTCTCCGGTGTTTTATTCCAAAGATCTCGGGCCTTCTGCATGTTCGCCTCAACAGAATGAGGCACATCATTAATGAAGTCGTTTTTATATGTTACTCCATTAGAATCAAAATGCTCCGTCGCGATGTAATTGATGTGGATATTTCTGGCAAGACCAAAGAAAGGCCTATACATTGCAAAGCGCCCATTATGGAAAATAATCAGTTCGAATTTTCGTAGTTCTATAAATCTTTTCAATGCCTCATAGACTCGTATTTCCATACGCATCAAAGTTTGAATGTATGCTTTAAACTCATTAGATATTGCAGGCATTACATTTTGGGTAGATGTCGCGTATGAAGAAAAAGCACCATAACCAATTTCAACATTATCGTACAAAATGTTTTTTAAGTCAGCAATCGAATTAAAATATAAATCATAATTCTCACTCTTCAATTTATCTTCCTCAGTAATGAGTGCAGATAATTTAATATATTCATATCCCTTTGTACAATATCGGTTATATGCTTTCTTACTAACCATATAACAATACTTGCAGCATCTTCGTGAAGCAAATGAATTCCATGGGCACATACCCATACTCTCGTCACACTGTATTACTGTAACATTGTCTCCTCTCTGTTTATATTCAATGGCATAATCAATGCCATCAATGTCGTTTGTTCCTCTAAAAATTAAAACGTTCATAGTCTTTTTTCTTTAAAAATATGTCTTTACATCATATGTTTCACCAGCTCATTGGCCTTCTGGTACTCCTGCGGATTGCCGATATCTATCCACGTCCCATTCAGCGGGAAGCGAATCACTTTCTTATTCTCAGAGATAAGTTTCTCTATCAGATCTGTCGCATTGAAGAACGTGTCTTCGGGTATCTCATCCAACGCAGAGCGTTTGA
>ERZ842401.1652-NODE-1652-length-31408-cov-5.884062_pt1 | contig 31408 bp, 14 predicted proteins | sample MGYA00521270_ERZ842401 | MGnify/ENA primary metagenome ERZ842401 (study PRJEB31892, sample SAMEA3878208) | bioreactor metagenome | biome: Moose rumen | place: Sweden | collected 2011-10 | study: EMG produced TPA metagenomics assembly of the PRJEB12797 data set...
GCAGCCAGTATTGCGTCTTCCAGGGTTGGGAGGTCCAGGCATAGAGGTAGGGGATATGATGGCTGGGTTCATTTCCGTGTACATATCCTCCCAGCAGGCACTCTGCGGTAATGTCTTCGTTGTCGGCATAGCAATATTCGGGGAGGTCGCTTCCGAAAAGATCGTCAAGGTTGGCGATGAACTTCTTGTCTCCGCCCATAAGAGCCTTGAGGCCGTTCACATCCTGCGGCGCATGGAAGGAGTAATTAAGCGAGTTGCCCTCGATAAATCCCTGACCTACAGTATGTTTGATGTCGAATTCGGCTTTGAAGGAACCGTCTGTATATCGTGGCCTTGCCAGTCCGAGACTGCTGTCGAAAATGTTCTTGTAGTTGTTCGCCCGCGCAAAATAGCGCTGCGCGACTTCGGTATTGCCAAGCCTTTGTGCTGCTGCGGCAATCGTCCAGTCGTCGTAGGCATATTCCAGAGTGTTACTGGCAGCAGTCGAGCTTTTGTCGAGGGGCACGTATCCGAGTTTCATATATTCGCCCAGCCCGCTGTACCAGGGCACCGTGGAGGTGGAAACCATTGCCTGCAGGGCTTCATCTGCATCGATCTTCAGGCCTTTGGCAATGGCGTCGGAGAGCACGCTCACGCTGTGGTATCCGGTCATGCACCAGTTCTCGTTTGCCATGTGGCTCCAGATGGGCAGCATGCCGTGAGGGCTCTGTTCGTAGTGCTTGAGCATGGAAGCTATCATGTCTTCGTCCCGGTGCGGCTTGAAGAGGGCCAGGAAGGGATGCTCGGCGCGGTAGGTGTCCCATAGCGAGAAGACAGTATAATTGGTGAAACCTTCGGCCCTGTGCAGCTCGTGGTCGAGCCCACGGTAGAGACCATCCACATCCATATATACGGAAGGGTTGATCATCGTGTGGTAGAGGGAGGTGTAGAACATGGTCTTCTGCTCCTCGCTGCCTTCCACCTCGATGCAGGAGAGTTCCTTCTCCCATGCAGCCCCGGCTTCGGCGCGTATCTGATCGAAACTCTTTCCTTCCGCCTCTGCCTGAAGGTTCTTTAAAGCACCTGTAGTTCCCGTTGCGGAGATCCCCACTTTTACTGTCAGTTCGGGATTCGATGCGGTGTCGAAGCGGAACCATGCTGCAAGCTTGCGTCCGGCCATCTCCGGGAAATTATGATACTGGGGGAACTTGCTGTATCCTCCCTTATAATACACGGGGGCCTTGTCTTTGTAGCCGTATTCGGTAACGGGCTGCGAGAAACTTATTGCGAAGTAGGTGTAGTTCGTGCGGGCCCATCCGTTAGTGATGCGGTAGCCGGTTATGAGCGTGGGGCTTACCACGCGTACTTCCGCCCATAGAGTTTTGCCGTCATAATTGTAGATGCCGTGATCCAGGTCGAGCACCAGGTGGCCTCCGGCGGAAGGGAAGGTGTAGCGATGTACTCCGACCCTGGCCGTGGCCGTAAGTTCGGCCTTGATGCCGCTGTCGGCAAGAGTGACTTCGTAGTGTCCGGCTCCGGCGGATTCGCTGTCGTGACTGAAACGCTGGCGGTACCCGGAATCCGGATCTTCGGCGGTACCCGGAGTCAGCAGGACCTCTCCGGTCCCGGGCATCAGCAGGATGTCTCCGAGGTCGGAATGCCCGGTGCCGCTGAAGTGGGTGTGGCTGAAGCCTACGATGGTCTTGTCGTCGTACTGGTAGCCGGCGCAGTATTCATAGGTGCGAGGCTGATATTTGCCGGCGATGTTATGCGGGATCATGTCGGTATCGGGGCTGAGCTGGACTCCGCCGAAAGGAACGCAGGCTCCCGGGAAGGTGTGGCCCATGCCTGCGGTGCCTATGAAGGGGTTGACATATTTTGTGTTTTGTGCAGTTAAATTGAAAGTCAGGCATATAAGGCCTGCGAGCAAAAGTTTCAGTGTTTTCATAATCCCAAAGATAGAGAAAAAAACGCTATATTTATTAAACGTTTTGCCAAATTATTGCTAACTTTAACAGTTAATTTGAAAAACACCAGAAACTGATATCTAATAATTATTCAAACCGATATGAGTCAGAAAAAGATTCTCTTATCAATTCTCTTCTCGTTCCTCACGCTTGCGGTTTCCGCCCAGACGAAAACGGTCAAGGGTGTCGTGTTCGAAGAAGAGACAGGACAACCGCTCCCTGCTGCAACGGTTTCCATTGACGGAACTACGCGTGGTGTGATCACGGACTTGGACGGATCCTTTGAACTCTCCGGCGTCAAACCTACCGACAAGCTCAAGGTGGAGTTCGTCGGGAAGGAGATGCAGTTGATCCCCGTCGAAGACCGTAAGAATTTCATGATCAAGCTCAAGGATATAGCCAACGAGCTTGAGGGTACCACCATCGTGGCTTTCGGTACGCAAAAGAAAGAAAGTGTGATCGGTTCCATTACATCGATCGACGTCCAGACGCTCAAGGTGCCTTCCAGCAACCTGACGACTGCTCTTGCAGGCAACGTCGCCGGTGTGATCGCCTATCAGCGAAGCGGAGAACCGGGGCAGGACAATGCCGACTTCTTTGTGCGTGGCATCACCACTTTCGGAGCGAACACCAGTCCTCTTATCCTTATCGACAACATTGAGCTTACATCAACCGACCTTGCCCGTCTGCAACCGGATGATATCGAGAGCTTCTCTATCATGAAGGATGCTACAGCAACCGCCCTTTATGGCGCCCGTGGCGCAAACGGCGTTATTTTCGTCACCACGAAACGCGGACAGGAAGGCCCTGCAAAGATTTTCGCCCGCGTGGAAACGAGCATTTCTCAGCCTACGGATGTGGTGGAACTTGCCGATCCCGTGACTTACATGAAGGCTTACAACGAGGCAATCAGCACACGTGATCCCCTCGGAGCTCTCCGTTACAGCTACGACAAGATCGAACAGACCGGCAAACCTGGTGCCAACCGCATCATCTATCCTGCAAACGACTGGTATGACATGCTGTTCAAGGATTATGCGACGGCATACCGTGCCAATGTCTCTGCTCGAGGTGGTGGAAAGGTGGCTCGTTATTATGTTGCAGGTGCGTTCACTGAGGATACCGGTATCCTAAAGGTCGACAAGCGAAATAGCTTCAACAACAATATCGACCAGAAGACCTACACTCTCCGCTCGAATGTAGATATCAATATCACCAATACAACGAAACTCGCTGTTCGCCTCACCGGTAACTTTACCGATTATACCGGTCCTATCAGCGGCGGTAACGCCGTTTATCGATCATTGATGCATGCCGATCCCGTTCTCTTCCCGGCATATTATCCTATGGATGACGAGCATGTAGGAATACAGCACATCATGTTCGGTAATTACGATGCCGGCGGCTATACCAACCCTTATGCGAATCTGGTGTATGGATACCGTGATTATCAGCGTTCGCAGATGATTGCCGCAGTTGAGCTCAATCAAGATCTCGACTTCATTACCAAGGGCCTGCATTTTATGACGCTGTTCAACCTGACCAGGCTTTCGAGTTTCTCTGTAAACCGTTCATTCCGTCCATTCTGGTACACCCTCGACAGTTATGATTCATACACAAATGAATATCATATCCAACGAATCAATGAAGACGGAACGGATTATCTTGGTTATAATGAAGGCGACAAGGAGATTCAGAACACCATGTATTCCGAAAGCCGGCTCAATTATACCCGTGAATTCGGCCGCAACGAGGTTACCGGACTGCTGGTGCTCACCGCACGTGAAAGCCTTAAGGCCAATGCCGGAAGCCTGCAGCTCTCTCTGCCTTCCCGCAACGCCGGGCTCTCCGGACGTTTTACATACGGATTCGACAAGAAGTATTTCGCCGAGTTCAACTTCGGCTACAATGGTTCCGAGCGTTTCTACAAGACTCAGCGCTGGGGTTTCTTCCCTTCATTCGGCGGCGCCTGGGTGGTGTCGAACGAGAAGTTCTTCGAGCCTGCGAAAAAAGTTGTGTCAAACCTCAAGCTCCGCGCTTCCTATGGTATAGTCGGTAACGACAACATAGGTTCTTCCAGCAACCGTTTCTATTATCTTTCACAGATGAACATGACGAGCGGCTCCAATGCGGCATCCTTCGGGATCAACAGCAGCAATACATTTACCGGTATTGATGTGCTCCGTTATGCAAATGAGGATATCACCTGGGAAAAATCATACAAGGCCAACTACGCTGTCGAACTAGGACTTTTCAAGAAGTTCGACATGATAGCCGAGTATTTCACGGAACACCGTACCGACATTTTCATGTCCCGTGCCGATGTTCCCGTAACCATGGGTCTTCAGGCAGGCATTTCGGCCAATATCGGTGAAGCCAAGGCCCACGGTATCGACATTCAGGCTGATTACAAGCAGAGTTGGTCGAACGGCTTCTGGGCATCCGCCCGTGCTAATTTCACTTATTCTTCGAGTGAATTCCTGGTGTATGAGGAACCGACCTACAAGGAATCTTACCGACAGCACGTGGGGCATTCCCTAAAACAGACGTGGGGCTACATTGCCGAACGTCTATTCATTGATGATGAAGAAGCTGCGAACTCCCCTTCGCAGCAGGCTTTCGGCGTCCAGTACGGAGGCGGTGACATCAAGTACACCGATGTCAATGGTGACGGGGTGATCACGAATGCCGACCGCGTGCCTATCGGTTTCCCTACCTCACCTGAGATTATTTACGGTTTCGGTGTCTCTTTCGGTCACAAAGGATTCGACTTCTCCGTATTCTTCCAGGGCCTTGGCCGTGAATCATTCTGGATCGATGCAACCAATGCTTATGATACAACGAACAATAAATACGGTACAGCTCCTTTCACCAATAACGGTCAATTGCTCAAGGCCTATGCCGACAGCCATTGGAGCGAGGACAACCGCGACATTTACGCCCTCTGGCCCCGCTACAGTGCATATCACAGCACGAACAACTCCGCTGTAAGCACCTGGTGGATGCGCGATGGTTCATTCCTGCGTCTCAAACAGCTTGAACTTGGTTATACCCTTCCTCAGAAGTGGACGAACAAGATACACATCGACAATCTCCGTTTCTATCTCCAGGGCAACAACCTCCTTTGCTGGAGCAAATTCAAACTCTGGGATCCGGAACTTGCCGGAGAGGGTTTCAATTATCCTATCCAGAGGACAATCAATATCGGACTTAACGTAACCTTTAAATAACAGATGATCATGCGTAAGATTATAATTAAACTTTCAGTTTGTTTCGCTCTTCTTACATCTGTTGTGGCAGGTGTGGTGAGTTGCAACAACTGGCTGGATGTCGTTCCCGATGACGGTATCCCTTCAATAGAAACAGCTTTCAATCTTCGTTCTTCGGCAATACGTTACCTGGCGACCTGTTACTCATATATGACGCAGGAAGGCGTTCCGGGAACCGATCACGGTATGCTTACCGGCGATGAATTGTGGGACCTTGTCGGACGTATCGTCACCAATACTTCAGCCCGCGTCCCGAATACTCTATTCAATATTGCAAGAGGGTTCCAATCGCCCAACAGTGTATATGGAAACGATTTCGGCAGCATGTATGAGGGAATCCGCTGTTGTGATATCCTTGTCGAGCACGTCAATGATGTCCCGGACATGACAAAAGAAGAGAAAGACAGATGGATTGCAGAGGTTACCTTCCTCAAGGCATATTATCATTTCAATCTCCTCAAGAAGTGGGGCCCCATCCCTATCGTGCACGAGAGCCTTCCCATCGACTCCGATGTAGAGACGGTACGTGTATATCGCGACAATGTAGATGATTGTTTCGACTACATTCTCGAATTGCTGGACAAGGCATATCCATATCTGTATCCTACCATCCCTTCTACGGATGAGTATGGACGCATCACGCAGCCTATATGCGCGGCCCTCAAGGCCCGTGTGGCCGCCTATGCCGCGAGCCCTCTGTTCAATGGCAACCCGGACGGAGTCGCCCTCATCGACAACCAGGGCCGCCAGTTGTTCCCGCAGAAAAGCGATTCCGAAAAACTGGCCCGTTGGACTTATGCGATGAATGCCTGTGAGCGTGCAATCAAGGTAGCAGACAGTCTGGGCTTCAGGCTTTATGATACTGCGGGCATAGTCATGCCGTATAACGATACCCTGAAAATCACCGTGGCCTTGAGAAACTCCGTTACCGAACGCTACAACGAAAGCGGCGGCAACCAGGAGGTTATATGGCCCAATACCCAGACAAACCGGACTTCCCAGGCAATGTATCAGCGTCTGGTTCAGCCTTGCCTGGGCGCTTATACCGACATGCTTGGCGGATATCGTTTCCTCGGGGTCCCTATCAAAATAGCCGAGCAGTTCTATACCAATCACGGCCTTCCCATCGCCAACGACAGAGATTGGGAGGGTGTTAATACGATGGAACTTGTAAAGGGCGACGATGTCCATGCATTCTATATCCAGCCCGAATATACCACCATTCGTCTCAACTTCGACAGGGAGCCCCGTTTCTATGCGTCTCTTGGTTTCGATGGTGGCAAATGGTTCGGGCAGTTGTCCAACTATAACAGGGTATTCAAGCCTGCAGACATTTATGATGTTGAGTGCCGCATGGGAGGCAAACACGCCAAGACGGGTTCTGAAACAGGCCCTGTCACCGGATACTTCCCCAAAAAGCTTATCCCCATCCAGAGCACATGGACCGCGAACAACTCCTTCTCTTCCTATACTTATGCATGGCCGATGATACGTCTTACGGATTTGTATCTGCTCTATGCAGAATGTATCAATGAGGCTGAAGGTCCTGACGGCCCCCACAGCGCCGATCTTTACAAGTATCTGGATGCTATTCGCAGCCGCGCAGGTATCCCGGACGTTAAGACGGCATGGGAGCAATACAGTAACAACCCCTCTTATTACAAGAGCCAGACAGGTATGCGTGACATCATCCACAAGGAAAGGCTTAATGAACTCGCATTCGAAAGCCAGCGTTTCTGGGATCTCAGGCGCTGGAAAGAAGCCCCTGCAGAGTATCAAAAAGGCATTTATGGTTTCCATGTGACTGGAAGTGCTCCCGAAGACTATTACGTGAAGACCTTTATTGCCGAGCAACAGTTCGGTCTGAAGGATTACTTCTGGCCCATACCTACTTCTTATATCGAGGTTAACCCCAATCTCGTCCAGAATCTTGGTTGGTAACGAAAATGATTACGACAATGAAAAAGATTTATGTTTCTATAATGGCGGCGGCGTTGTTCGCCCTCATCTCCTGCGATGATTCCGACCGCTTCGGGAGAGTGGATCAGATTCCCGATCTCCCGGCTCCCAGCCCTGTCGAGATTTTGGATGTGCGTCCTACCAGCGGCGGCGCAGTCATAAAGGTCAGCATTCCGGACGATGATCTTATCAAGGGCGTCGTTGCCAGGTATGAGCGTAATGGCGAAGAAGTAAAAGCAAAGATTTCGCGTTACGTCGATACTCTGGTCGTCGAAGGCTTCTCCGATACCGAAGCCCATACGGTCCGTGTAGCATCTTTCAATGTGAATGAGGTGCTCTCAGACGATCGTCTGGTGTCTGTAACTCCTTTGGTCCCGGTAATCCGGACTGTGAAACCCACCATATTTGAATCTTTCGGCGGTGTCAAAGTAAGGATAGAAGGCAATGAGTCCAAATCCAATCTTGCCGTATGCCTTCTTCGCTGTGCAGACCTCGCCGATAGCAGCAAGGCTGTCAAAGACATCAAGTGGGTCGAAGTCACCACTCTCTTTACAGAAAGCAACAACATCAACCTCGTGCGTCGCGGCATAGAACCCGAAAAGGCTATTTTCGGCACATATATCCGCGACCGTTGGGGCAATATCTCCGACACGACCAAGATAGTTTTGACTCCACTCCTGGAAGAGAAAATCAACAAGAGCCTGTTCCGGAATGCCGCTCTCGCAGATGACAATCATTTCGGCATGGGTACCACCTATCCTATCGAGGGCCTGTGGGATGATTCCGGACTCAGTGCATCTCCCCACTTTTTTGCCAGCAACGACAGCAATTCTCCTATTCCAGGATGGATTACTATCAATCTTGGACAGGTTGTGCAGATTTCCCGTATACAGACACTGCCGCGTCAGCAGTATGTAATCTGGCAGGGTGCCCACCCCAGAGAGTTCGAATTTTGGGGGAGCATGAATCCTACCGGTCTGGAAGGTGAAAACGAACATGGTTTCGATGATTCCTGGTTCTGCCTCGGCAAATTCGAACAGTTCAAGCCTTCTGGTTACAATTCCGACGGATCCGTGGGAACCACTACCGTTGAAGACAATACCTATTTCAACAATGGTAACGACTTCGAACTGGATCCCGAACAGTATCCTCACTGCTATGATGACTTGAGGTACTTGCGTATTGTTTTTGCCAACACATTTGCGACTTATGAACTTGGTGCAAAGGTCGGGCAGGTGCAGTTTGGCGAGGTGACCCCTTGGGGCATTAATGAAGCATCCAGAAAAAAATGAGCATTATGAAAAAATTATACTTCATATCGATTGCGATTCTTGCTTCGCTGGCAGCATGTACCACGCAGGATGACGTATATAAAGAGTATGTTGTCGAAGGTGGTCACATCTACCCTGCCAAAGCGGTCAATGTACAGACTGTCGCCGGATATCAGAGGGTGACGCTCAACTGGGAGAAACCAAAGGATCCTTCCGTCATCAATTCCAAACTGTTCTGGAACAGCCGTCTGGATTCCGTTGAGGTCGCATACGATGCTGCGGGCAAAGCCGGATACACTGTAACCGGGCTTGAAGACCGTTCATATACTTTTTATATCGTGAATTACGATAAGCACGGAAACAAGTCTCTCGATGTAGAAATTACGGCTAACCCTTATGGAGCGAACTGGCTTGTCTCTCACTCCGAGAGGACTGTTTCGGGCCGCTATTTCGATGATGGCGACAGCACCATGCTTGTGTTCAGCAAGGCTACCTACGAGATGGTATCTACCCGTGTCGCGTATATGAATACTTCGGGAAAGGTAGTAGAGTATCCCGAGCTCCTGCTTCCCGGGCAGGATACCATAGTGCTCAAGGATGCAATGAAGGGCAAGAAGATTTATTTCAAATCGACTTTCAAGCCCGAAGGCGGCACCGATGAGGTCGAGAACACAAGTTGGTATCCTTCTTCACAGGCTATTCTTCACAAACTAGACGTGGATAAATGGACTGTTGTCGCTACGACAGGCCAGGTTCAAGGTGCTTTCGCTCCCGACAGGATTTTCGATGGACTTGTCGATTCCGGTGCAGGCCGTTATATCAGCAGCAATGCTACAGGCCTGAGGGAGATATTCCCCAAGATTCTCGCCATCGACACACACGCGGAAGCCGGCAATGAGCCTACTATCCTCAGTATGGATTTCTATCAGCATCCTAACGACGGATCTTACCGTTTCATCCGCGATGTCGAGATATACATGGGCAATACCGCATATGATCCCGATGCAAAGAACGGTGCGGAAGATTATGAAGGGTTCATCCTCAAGCGCACCTTCTCCACTTCTTATGCAAGTCAGACAGTTACACTTCCCAGAAACAATACCGGGCGTTATATTGCGTTGGTTTTCCTGAATTCATTCAACAGAACTACGTATTTTATCGACCTCTGGGAACTTGTTCCTTTTGGCTATATAGAAGGGGATTCGGAAATCCCTTATCCTGATTTCAAATAAATGAAAATGAAGTTCAATATCCTTTTTGTGGCAGCAGCGCTCTTATCTGGTGTCTGTTGTTCGCAGTATGATGACAGTGACATTCTTAATCGCCTCAACCGGATCGAGAAGGATGTGGATCAGTTGAAAAAAGATGTCGCTGCATTGCAACGTGATGCTGCACAGACCAACTCGGACATCCAGGCCTTGAAAACCCTTATCGAGAAAATTCAGGAGAACGCGGACAACCAGAATCCGGGAGTATCCGTAGTCGAAGTGAAATCTTTCTCGGAAGACGGAGCTACCGGATGGATAATCGTCTTCAGTGACGGTGACAGCATCAAGATCTATAATGGACGGGATTCGGTGGCTCCGGTTATAGGGACTGTCGAGATCGACGGGGTGCTGTACTGGACCATTGATGGTGAACCCGTCATGGATCCCGCAACAGGGCGGATGATCCCCGTGACCGGCGATGCCGGCGAAAAGGGCGACAAAGGTGATAAAGGCGATTCGGGTATCACTCCCAAACTGAAAGTGGAGGGTGGATATTGGTATGTATCCTACGACAATGAAAAAACATGGATCAAACTCGGACCTTCCACTACCTCTCCGGGCGGAGTAATTTTTCGCAGCGTGCAGATAGTTGACGGAAACATCGTCTTCACCCTTTCGGACGGAACGGTTTATACTCTTCCCCTTATCAGCGTGGAGAAAAGCACTCAATTCGACGAAAACAACATAGTGCTTTCCCTGGCCGCAATCAGCGATACTCATATCGGCAACAGCTACGGCTCCGAGGCGAAACTCACCAGCGCCCTTACCCAGCTGAAGAACCGAGCTGCCGAGAAGGATGCCGACGGACTGGATGCAGTGATGGTGGTGGGAGACCTAGTGAACACTGCGACCAACAGTCAGATCAGCACGTTCAAAACTCTCTACGAAGGAGTCCTGGATCCGGTCAAGGTACCTATGATCTATACCATAGGCAACCACGATATGAATCCTAATTACAGGTGGACGGCCGAGACTGTCAGCCAGAATTCGGTCTTCCACACCATATTCGGGGACAACTATTTCCTTACCGATCTCGACCAGGACATGCGAAAGAATTTCGAATGCCGCCACTGCGTGGTAGGGGACTACCATATTCTTTGCGTCACTCCGAACGGAACCAGTCCAATAGTATACGATGCGAATACCATGACCTGGCTCAACAAGGAACTGAAGGAGATAACCGATGAGAATCCGAATCAGTATGTGATCGTGCTTACGCACCCTATGATTTACGACACGGTATACGGCAGTCTCCTGCAGGACAGCTATACCACCCTTGGAGACTACTGGTCGACCAAAGCCTTGAGCGGGATTCTGGAAGGATATCCTCAGGCTGTCACGTTCGGCGGGCATCTGCATTTCCCTCTCAACGATCCAAGAAGCATATGGCAGGGAAAGTTTACCGCTCTCGGGTGCGCTTCCACAAGTTACATGGCTATCGACAACGGCAACTATGAAGAAATGGCCAGTGCAACTGTAATGAAAGATGCAGGGGAGTATTCCCAGGGGCTTCTCGTCCAGTTCGACGCCAACGGCTTCATGCGTCTGACACGCATGGATTTCTATCACAACACCATTATCGGGCAGGTATGGGAAGTGAATCCTCCCGCAACGGACAATTCCCATCTCGACAAATACAATCATACCGCCCTCAAGTCCGCCAACACGGCGCCTTCTCTTTCCGAGATTGCTGCCAGTGTGGGAACATACTCGGACGGGAAAGCGCCTGTGACCGTTTCCTGGGCGGCGGGAACCGACGATGAATTCGTACATCATTATGTGCTTGGCGTGAAGAAGGGTTCGGCGACAGTCGCAACAAAGAAGGTCCTTGCGGATTTCTACCGCGCTCCCCAGCCTTCGATGATGAAATCCGAGTATACCCTTTCACTTGGAGATCTGGAAGCAGGCACATACACGCTTTCTCTTGTGGCATGGGATTCGTGGGACGCCGCCAGCGCCGCTCTCGAGAAAGAATTCACGGTCGCGACGAAGTCAAACGAAATCTGGGTGAATGATTCTGCCGGAAGCAAGGATATTGAAGGCGGCAGCGGCAGTATTTCCGGAAGTTGGCTGAGTTATTCGGCCGGTAAACTGAGCTGGACTGCCAACACAAGCGGAAAGCCCAGGAAAGAGACCATCACCCTTCCCAACGGGGAGAATGTGGCTGCCACCCAGCTCGATGCATCCGATTTCAAAGGGACCTGGAGTTTCCGCACTCAGCGCTTTTCGAACAACACCGCCGTGACGACCGCTGCCGTCGACATTACATTCAATGTGAGCATAGTCGATGCTCTTTACGGCGAAACGCTTGCAGATGTGGATGGGAACTCATATACGAACAATCTGGGCCTCAAGGGGTTGTATCTTGATGCGGTGGCCGATATTGCAGTCGTGATAGATTATGAGAAAATGTCCCTGCGCCTGGGCCTGTTCCTGGATGAGCGCAAGGCCCAGGCGGTCTCGAACGGGAATGCAACTTATCCTTATGTCTGCTTCATACCTGAACTGGGCTCTTCGGCGACAGCGTTCGGAAGTCCCTGGACCTTCGTGCCTGTCCCTGTCGGAAGCAATCAGAACTACACCTGGTTGTGGTTCGATGTCAGCAGCGACTTCAACACTCTGAATTACGACTGCCCCCTGCAGAAACTTTCCACGACGCATCCATTCAGCACAACTCCATACATTATAGGCATCACCTGTGCCGTGTGCAAAAATGCGGCGCCTGCCGCGTCCGATATCTTCGGAACATATAACGTCATATATCAGGCGAATCCCAACAAAGTCGCCACTAATGGCGGATTTACTTTGAAAAGACAATAAAAATGATCAGCAAAATTCTTTTTTCCGTTTTAATGGCGCTGAGCAGTCTGACTGCAGCTGCCGATATCAAAGAAGGAATCCAGGGTTATCAGCCCGCCCCCGAAACAACCATCGCCAAAGAACAGTTCCGCGACGACAAATTCGGAGTTTTCATCCACTGGGGCGTGTATTCCATGTTAGCCAGGGGGGAGTGGGTCATGTTCCAGGAAAAGATTCCCTACGCCGAGTATGCCAAACTCCCCGGAGGTTTCTATCCATCGAAGTTCAATGCCGATGAGTGGGTGTCACAGATAAAGGCGTCGGGGGCGAAATATATCACGATCACCTCCCGTCATCACGACGGATTCTCGATGTTCGGCACCAAGGCGTCGGATTACAATATCGTCGATGCCTCTCCCTTCGGGCGCGATGTGCTGAAGGAACTTGCGGATGCCTGCCATAAACAGGGGATTACCCTTAATTTCTACTATTCGCTTCTGGACTGGGGCCGCGACGACTACCCCCGTGACCCTGCTATCGCTCATACCGACAAGGAGAAGGAACTGTATGCGAAGTATCTGGACTTTATGTGCGCGCAGATCACCGAACTGCTTACCAACTACGGTCCTATCGGCTGCATCTGGTTCGACGGCGACTGGGCGAAAATCAAGAAGCCCGAGCCCGGACAGGAAATGGTCATCGATTTCGACTGGGGATATGAGAGGATATACAAACTTATCCACGGTCTTCAGCCATCCTGCCTCGTGGCGAACAACCATCACCGCATTCCCATCCCCGGGGAAGACATTCAGGTTTTCGAGCGCGACATTCCCGGCGAGAACAAGGCCGGTTACGGCCGCACCAGCCATATCAGCAGCGAACTCGCCCTGGAAACCTGCAAGACTCTCAACAAGAACTGGGGGTACAGCATCAAGGACGACAATTGGAAAACGGTGCCCGAACTTGTCCGCATACTTATCAGCACTGCAGGGCGCAATGCCAACCTGCTGCTGAACGTAGGTCCCCAGCCCGACGGCTGCATCCCTGCCGAAAGCGTGAGGCGGCTGGCAGGCATGGGGGATTGGCTAAGGGATAATGGTGAGAGCATTTTCGGCACCCGCGCGACCATGCTGAAACCTCAGCCCTGGGGGGTGCTCACGCACAAGGACAACAAGATATTCCTGCACGTTCTCGAACTTCCCGAAGCAGGGACCATCACCCTTCCTTTCACCCTCAAGGCAAAGAAAGTGAAGGACTTTGCGAACGGAGCGGCCCTGAAGTTCAAGAAGACGAAGAAGGATTTCACCGTGACTCTTCCCGAATGGGCCGATGCCGGCACCGATTATATAGTTGAAATCGATTTATGAGACGTTTTCTCACCTTGATGGCCGTCCTTGCGCTTTCCGCCGCCTGCGGGAAGCAGGAGAAGGTATATCAGAATGACCTGCATCCTACAGCGGCCCCCCTGGTGAGCGTGGATCCCTACTTTTCCATATGGTCCTTCGGCCCTGAACTCAATGCCGACGCAACCCGCCACTGGACTGGTCGTAAGCAGCCCCTGCTTGCAGCCCTCAGGGTAGATGGAAAAGTTTACAGGGTGCTCGGAAATGAAATCCCTAAAGCCGGGGTCCCCGAAGGGCGTATCAGACCAGTTCTTGTCCCTGATACAAGTTACAGGTATCAGGGACCTGTCTTTTTTGAAGAAGCTGCGGTTCAGACCGGCTCCAATGTGCTGCCTACGCGAAGTATTTACACATTTGCATGCGGCCCTGTCGAACTGAAACTATCGTTCGTTTCTCCCTTGTTGCTTGACGACCTGCAGCTGATGACACGCCCTGTGGCGTATGCCGATTTCGAGGCGGCTTCATCGGACGGCCTTCAGCACGAAGTGCAGTTGTATTTTGAAGCGTCGCCCCGTATTGCAATAGATTTCGACATGGTTCCGGTGATTGCCGATAAGGGCTCCTTGGACGGAGTCGATTTCGCGAGGGCCGGCACTGTGGCGCAGGACATACTTGGCCGTGCGGCGGATGATATCCGCATAGACTGGGGCTATTTCTATCTGGGAACTGCAGGCAATTGCGGAGATGTCTCCGTTGTAAAGGCGTCCGAAGCAAGGCAGGACTTTGTTCAAAGCGGCATCCTTTCTGCGAAACAGGACTTCGTCCGGACGGACAATTTTGTGTTCGACGATATCTCCCTTGCATGCTGTATCGACTATGGCAAGGTCGGTAAAGCCAAAGACAGGACGGTCCTACTGGCGTATGACGATATCTATTCGATAAAGTATCTTGGGGAGCGGCTGCGTCCTTACTGGAACAGGGATGGAAACAATACCGTCACCCGGGAGATGGCCGCTGCATCGAAGGCCATGAAGAAGGTTTACAAGAGATGCAGGTCCTTCGATTCTAAGTTGGTCGAGCAGGCCTTGGCGGCAGGAGGGGAGCAGTATGCGGATCTGCTCTGCTGTGTATATCGCCAGGCTGTCGCCGCGCATAAATTGGTGGAGGGGCCGGGCGGAGAACTCTTTTTCTTCTCGAAGGAGAATTTTTCGAACGGAAGCATAGGAACCGTCGATGTTGCTTATCCATCTGTGCCGCTGTTCCTGCTGTACAACAATGAATTGGCCAAAGGTCTGCTGAATCCTGTTTATGATTATTCGGAAGGCCCGGATTGGAACAATGACTGGGCTCCCCATGATCTTGGGCGGTATCCTGATGCATACGGGCAGAATTATGGCAACTCCATGCCTCTCGAAGAATGCGGGAACATGCTTCTTCTTACAGCTGCGGTCGTAAAAGAGGAAGGACGCCCGGACTATGCTCTCAAGCACTGGGAAACCCTTTCAAAGTGGGCAGGCTATGCTCTGGCCCACGGGCAGTACCCGGAGAACCAGCTCTGTACCGATGATTTTGCAGGGAAACTGGCGAACAATGCGAATCTTTCTGCAAAGGCCATACTCGGGGTGGCTGCGTATGCAGATATGGCAGGGCAGCTTGGAAAGGATGATATAGCGCAAGCGTATATGGATTCTGCCAGACACATGGCCGCTGTCTGGAAAGAAGCGGCATTTGACGGTGACCATTACCGTCTTTCGTTCGATACGCCCGGAACATGGAGTCTGAAATACAATATGGTCTGGGACAGACTTCTTGGCTTGAACATCTTTGATCCAGCCATCATGGAGGCGGAGATTCCATATTATCTTTCCAAGGAGAATAAATATGGAGTTCCTCTTGATTGCAGGGAAGGATATACCAAAACCGACTGGATCATGTGGACGGCCTCCATGGCTCCGGACCTTCAGACCTTCCAGCGTTTCGTTGGGCCGCTGTACAGATTCTACACGGATTCCGTACTCCCGGGACCGCTGAGCGACTGGACAGAAACCGAAACTCCGCGTTCGCATCAAATGCGAGGACGCTCAGTAGTCGGAGGTTTTTTTATGAAAATGTATTCTGATAAAATTCTAAATCACTGAATATGAGAAAGTTATTCATCGGCATCGCTTTTGTGCTGTTTTCGGTGTGCCTGAAGGCAGCAGCGCCTGTTTCGTTCCAAAACGATCTCCGCGCACCGGCTTACCCTCTGGTGACTGTTGACCCTTATTTCTCTGTCTGGAGTTTCACCGATGAGGCCAACGGCGACATGACACGCCATTGGAGCGGGCGTAAGCAACCTTTGCTTGCCGCGGTGCGTGTGGATGGTGTTACCTATCGTCTTCTCGGCAACGAAAAGCAGGTCCCTGACCCTATGTTCGGAAAGAATCCTCACGAGCAGATTTCAGATCCTTATTATAACAGGCAGGGCGCCGAAATATTCGATAATCCGGCCACTCAATTGAGCGTGAACGTGTTGCCTACGAGCACAAATTATGTGTTTCAATGCGGCCCTGTCAAAGTGACCATGCGATTCTTGGCACCACTTCTCCTGGATGATCTGGAACTGTTGTCACGCCCTGTGAATTATGTGAGTTTCATAGCCGAATCGGTCGATAAGGACAAGCATTCCGTGGAGGTCTATTTCGAGGCCTCGCCACGTCTCGCCACCGACGTCGGAGTAGTGCCGGTGATGCTGGAAACCGGATCCGCTGACGGTGTCAAATTCCTGCGAACCGGGACCGTAGAGCAACCGGTCCTTGAAAAGCGTGGCGATGACGTGCGTATCGACTGGGGCTATTTCTATATGGCTCCCGTTTCCGGAAAGGGGATACTGTCCATGGTCAAGGGAGAGGTCGCGCGCATGAACTTCGTGTCTACAGGGAAAATAGATCCGAAAACTTTCGGATTCGGCAAAGTCAAGACTGTCAGTACCAAGAATTTCGTCGAGGACGACTTGTCCATGGCATGGGTTGTCGACATGAAGAAGGTCGGTAAAGCCCACGAAGAAGTGTTGATGCTTGCCTATGACGACATTTATTCCATCAAATTCCTCGACAAGAAACTCCACCCTTATTGGAACAGCGACGGCAAGAACAGCATCACCAAAGAAATGTCCAAAGCCGCCAAGGCATGGCCCAAACTGCAGGACCGTCTGAATCTTTTTGATTCTTCACTGATCCGCGAAGCCACCGAATCGGGCGGAAAAGAATATGCGGATCTTTGCGCAACCGCTTACAGGCAGGCCGTGGCTGCGCACAAGTTGGTAATGTCCGAAAAGGGAAGCCTTTATTTTATTTCGAAAGAGAATTTCTCGAACGGATGTGCCGGCACCGTGGATGTCACTTATCCTTCGATTCCTCTCTTCCTCCGCTATAATACCGAGATTGCCAAGGCCCTCGTAAATTTCATTTTCGACTATGCGGAAGGCCAGAATTGGAAAAAGGTGTGGGCGCCTCACGATGTGGGTGTTTATCCCGATGCTTATGGCCAGCACTATGGCAACTGGATGCCTCTCGAGGAGAGTGCCAACATGCTGCTGATCACAGCCGCCATCGTCAAGCAGAGTCCCGATCCCGGCTTTGCCCAGAGGCATTGGTCGACTCTTACCAAGTGGGCGTTGTATGCCTTGCAGAACGGCCAGGATCCCGAGAACCAGCTTTGCACCGATGATTTTGCGGGAAAACTCGCCCACAATGTCAATTTGTCTGCAAAATCCATCCTTGCTGTTGCCGCCTATGCAAAGATTGCGAAATCCCTCGGCAAGGTCGACGAAGCCAGGGCCTTCCAGGAGTTCGCCATGAACATGGCCAAATTATGGAAGGAACGTGCCAGCGAAGAAGATCACTATCGCCTGACGTTTGACGGCGAGGGTTCATGGAGCCTGAAGTATAATCTTGTCTGGGACAAGATACTAGGACTGAACATTTTCGACGAGGATATCGTTCCCGCCGAACTGGCATGGTATCTGACCAAACAGAATGAGTACGGAATTCCTCTGGACAGCCGCCGTCAGTATTCCAAGACGGACTGGCAGCTGTGGGTCGGTGCAATGGCCCCCAGCGTAGACGAGTTCCGCAAGTACATGCTTCCGGTATACAAGTATTATAACGATACTCCCGACCGTGTGCCCATGGGAGACTGGGTAAATACCACGGAACCCACCTTCAACGCCATGCAGGCCCGCAGCGTTGTCGGCGGTTTCTTCATGAAACTGTACGCCGATCACCCTGTCAGCCCGCTTGCATCCGCCAAAAAGAAATAGCAGCTATTCGAGCCAGTCTGCCTCGTCGCGTAGTGACAAGCGGGCTTCTGCCCGCCGCGAAGCGAAAAAATCCCCCTGACAGGGGGTGCAGGGGGTTGATAAGGCCGTAAGGCCGCTGAATGAGGCAGACTACTTCCAGTCTGCCTCATTCAGCGGCCAGTTGTCGGTGCGGAAGGGGCCGGCCGGGATGCCGAAGTTGTTGTAGAGGCCACCCACGGACCAGTTGCGCCAGCAATAACGGACGGCAACCGGCTCGGGAACGTCTTCGCTCCAGACTACCACTACATCTCCCTTGCGGTTGTCGCGCCGTGCATGCGCAGGATGAAACTTCCGGTCGGGACCTGCAATCTCGAATCCCGAAATATCGGCACCCATAGGTGAAAGGCCAAGCCCGTCGACCTTCATCTGGACAAAGCCCTTTCCGTCATGGAACTCCACTATTTTGTAGTAGGGAGCAGCGGCTTCAATGGCGGTCTGGCCATAGTCGTTGCGCAGGGCGAGCCATGCGAGGCGCTGCCCGACTTCCTGCTTGCGGCAGGGGTGGATGGTGCCGTATTCACCGATGTCGGTAGTAGTCACATATCCGGCATGTCTGATACCTTCTACCGATTTCTGCTGCGCCTCACAGAAATAGCCACTATGTGTCTTGCGGCCGTTGTCGTAGGGGTAGGGCGCTATCTGGACGCAGTAGAACGGGGCTTCGGGAACCTGAAAATCCTCGCGCATCATCTGCACGTAAGAGCGCTGAAGACGCACGTACTGATCGGGGTTCGGACGGTTCTGCTCGCCCTGATACCAAATGATTCCCTTGAATGTGAAAGGGATCAGCGGAGCTACCTGTCCGTTGTAAAGAAGCGATGGCTGGTGGTAATTATGCTTGACCGGTTTCGTGCCTTTGAGATGCCCAAGGTCAAATTCAGGATAGTCCTTTTCGATCACTTCCTGCTTGATCCAGGTTTCGATGCTGCTTCCGCCCCAGGAACTCACGATAATTCCTACCGGGATATCCAGGGCATTTTGAAGGGCGTCTGCAAAGAAATATGCGGTTGCGCTGGTGTTCGCGACAGTGTTGGGGTCGTTCTTTCCCCAGGCCCCCTCACAACTTTCCATTACGCTGACGGACGACTGCTTCTTGATGTTGCAGATGCGGATGGGGCGGGATGCTTTTGCGCCGACGATGTACTTGACGCCGTCCTTGGCGGGCTGGGAGCCATAGCCTTTCATGGGCATCTCCATATTGGACTGGCCGGAAGCGAACCAGACTTCACCTATCAGCACGTCCTTGAGCACAAGTTTTTCGCCATCGGAAATGGTGATTTCGTAGGGACCTCCCGCTTCAGGGGTATGAACGCGTACCAGCCACTTCCCTGTCTGCGGATCAGCCGTGGTGCTGACCTTCTTTTTGTTCCAGGAAGTTTTGACAGTGACGGTTTTGCCGGGTTCGGCCTTTCCGAAAATGGCCGCATCGGTCTGTTGCTGGAGCACCATGTTGTCGCCGATGACGGGAGGAAGAGTGATTTTTGCATTCAGTCCATAGATCGCCAGCAGTATGGCTGACAGTACGATTACGAATCTTTTCATATTTTAACGATTTTGTATGCAGAAGATTTGCCGCCCGCACTTAAGGAAACAGTATAAACTCCGGGGGCACAATTGCTCATATCTATTACGTAAGGTTCAAAAGGAGAGAGTGTCACATTCTTGGATATGATTGTTTTTCCGGTAGAGGATATGATCTTTATCTGGGCAGTGCCCTGGGTGACAGAGATAATAGTCAGTTTATCCGATACTCTGCCCGGATAAACGTCTGCGAAGGAATCTATGCAGGTGCGCACCCTGAATGAGCAGGAAACAGGGTCTGATTTCCCGTCGCTTGCCGAAAGCCGGACTGTCACGATCTCGGGAGAATTGCCGGCTTCCAGAATCAGGGTATTTCCGGAAATACTTGTCTTGAGGAAGCCGGAATCGGAAGAGACCGTAAATGCCAGGGGATCTCCGTCGGCATCGGAAAAGAACTGGCCGGGATCGAACTGTTTCTTTTCTCCGGCTTTAAGTACCAGGTCGGCAGGCACGCCTGTCACAACCGGTTGTTTGTTTCCAGCAAGATAGTAGCTGAAAAGGAAGGAGGAAGAACCTCCATAGTTGTCGGAAGCGGAGATCGTCGCATCGTGACGCCCTTCTTCCTGAGTCTTGCCGGAAATACTGAGCCTGTAGTGCCCGACTGACAATTCCGTCCATTGAGCGTTCGACGAGCCTGCATCGGTACTGACGGTTAAAGTGTCGTTTTCTTGGTCAGTGATCAGAAAGTCTATGTTGGCATTCTGGTCGTAAGTCACAATTAAACCGGATTCCTCCGAAGCCGTAATGACAGGATTTGAATTTGCCAGAATTGTGTAAACAACTCGCTCCTCCGCCTTTTGTCCGGGAGGATCCGTTACTGTCAGGATGGCAGTATATGTGCCTGCCGGAGCGGCATTTCCGTCTATCTGCAAACGAAGGTGTCCTTCGGAATCCTCAGACCATGAAGCGGCAGGAGAACCTGCATCGGTGACTATTTCAAGTTCAGTGTCGTCGGGGTCGGAATAGGAAAAACCGATGGAAACTGAGTCGTTGTGAGTCAGTTCCAACGGTTCCGCATAATCGGTGGAGATTGTGGGCGGGATATCTGTTTCAATGAAATATTCAACTACCAGGGAGGTGCTTGCCTTCTCAGAATCGGTTACGGTCAGCGAAGCTGTATATGCGCCGGGATCCGCGGCGGAGCCGTCTATCGAAAACAAAAGGGAATTGGAGGAATTGCGTGTCCACTTTGCTGCCGTCGAACCGCGTTCCAGCTCTATGGACATCTTGTCGCCTTCCGGATCGGAATACTCAACGATGAATTCACAATTCTGATTATGGTTCAAAGATATGGGCTGGATACTGGAGGGTGTTATGACAGGCGCCCGGTTGCCGTAAACTTCGAGTTCCAATACGACATTGTCTCTGGAGTATCTGTGTGTCCTGGAAAAAGCAACGGCTGTGAGGTGATATTTACCGGGAGACAGATTCCTGAATTCGACGGAAGCTCTGCCTCCGACCTTGTATCCGGAGGTATTGACAGTTAGGGTGGTGACGTCACCTGGGACGTTGAACGGATCCAGATCGGTCAGGAGCCCCTTGTCGGTACTCAACGCCAACAAATAGGAGAATACGGGATCATCTCCATAAGCCTGGACGCTGACGCTTGCTTGAATCGACCTTTTTTCAACAACGGTAAAAATAGTGCTGACGGGGGAGAGGGTTTTTCCTTTTTCTGTAAAGGAAGCATAAGCATCCAGGACCGGCCCTATCGCTCTGTTGTGTTTTGAACTAAGTTCCCGGTTTCCCCCTTCCAGCAGCATTTCCTTGAGGGCATCGCAGGTGAATCCCGGCCCTCCGAAATAAGATACCAGCAGCGCAGCTACACCCGTTACCACCGGACATGCCATTGAAGTCCCTTGCAGGGCCCCGTAGGTTCCTCCGGCCTTTGTGCTGTAGATTTGCGCTATCTCGTTAGCATAGGGACTGGCATGATTGCCTCCTGGAGCACAGATGTCCACCCAGTCGCCGTAATTGGTATAGGTGGCCGCCTCTCCGGCCGGGCCTGTCGCCCCGACGGCAATGACCTTGTCGTACATTGATGGCTGCGACTTTGTCCACGAATTGTTCCCGGCAGAGAACAGTACAAGACCGCCCTTCATAGGGCCGGTCTGCTTCCCGTCGGGGCCGATTCCAGCATTGTCGATAAAATAGTTAATGGCGGTTTTGTACGACGACGGCGTTTCGTCGGGAACGTCCGACTCGTTGTCGTATGAAAGGTTCCAGCTGTTGTTGATAATGACTGCACCATGATTCGCCGCCCACTGTATGGCCTGGGCTATCATAGAAGACTGACCGATGGCCTGGCAGTCGAGAATGCGTACTCCGCCTGTGCCGTCGTTGCCTCCAGCAATGCCGCTCACGCCTGTCCCGTTATTATTGATAGCGGCGATAATGCCTGCGACATGGGTGCCGTGGTTGTCGATCGTGGAATACGAATAGGGGGAGAGAATGTTGCTGACAAAGAAACTCTTGCTTCCGTTTTCACCGGGCGGAAGTATAACCCCTTGAAGATCGGGATGGTCGTATTGGATGCCGCTGTCGATCACCCCGACTATAACATCCTTGCTCCCGGCCGTAAATTCTTTCCATACAGGCACTACATTTATGTCGGCACCGTTCCTGAAACCGGAGAGCATGGTGCCGTCGTTGAGCAGATGCCATTGGCGGGTGGTGGCATAAGGATCGTTGAAAGGAAAGACAAGGGCTTCAGATTCTGCGCTAAGGACTTGCTCCACCTCTATTATCCCGGGGATTGCGGAAGCGATACCACCGGTCTTGGTAACGGACTTGGCCTTATTGAAAAAAACCGTATACCATTTATGAAGGCCTGCATCGCGCTGTCTTTTTTCGAATATGGAATCGTAGGGAAAAAGACGCATGACAGCGGTAGGATCAAGCGACTCGAACAATGTGGCCGGGTCTTCTCCGGCATCAATGCGGGCGGCAATATCGTCTGAGACCAGGATGTTAAGCATCCCCGGTTCGATATTCCCGATTGCTTCCTCGGGCCCATCTTCTTCTGATGAAACCACGAACGCCCTCTCGTCCTGTGAACATGCCGCTATTAATGCAGTTGCTAAAAAAATGGTGTAAAAAGACCTTAAACGCACGATTTAAAATTTTTCATAAAGATAGATATTTTCAGAATAAGACGTATACTTTTGAAGATTATTTACTATATTAGCACCGATTATTGCATATTTTATTAACAGATATTTTAACCAATTAAAAGCCAAATGAAGAAATTCTTGATTGCTTTGTTGCCGTTGGCAATGCTTGCGGTGGCAAGTTGTTCGGACAAGTATGACGACTCCGAACTCAGAAAGAGAATCGACGATCTGGATGCGCGTCTCACAACGTTGCAGACCCAGATGAATTCTCAGATCAGTGAATTGCGGACTGTTCTCACCAATCTGCAGGCTAAGGTATATGTAAATGAAGTCAAGCCTACTACAAGTGAGGATGGACGTCCCGGTTGGATCATTACCTTTACCCAGGGTGATCCTGTTACCATCTATACCGGATCGGCCGGCAAAGACGGCGAAGATGGCAAGAATGCCCCTGTGATCGGCGTGATGGAGGATGGTGGCATTTATTATTGGACTATTACCCTCGAAGGAAAGACCGAATGGCTTCTTGATGCCCAGGGTAATAAGATCCAGGCAGCCGCCGTGGATGGTATTACTCCCGTCCTTTCCATTGAAAAAACCGATGGTAAAGATCACTGGTTTGTTGCCTATGGTGACAAGAAGGTTGACCTTGGCGTGGTTTCTGCCGATATCACGGGCGTTCTTTTCAAGGATGTTACGACCGATGACGACAATGTTTACTTCCAGCTGTGGGATGAAAATGGTACTATTATCACGGTCCCTCTCGCAAAACCTGTAGTGAAACTTCAGATTTTGTTCGACGAGGCTCCGGTTCTCAAGATGGCTGCTGCCGATACGCTTGACGTACCTTACACTCTCATAGTTCCTGAAGGTGTAACCGCTACGATCAGCACTTTCGAGACCGGTGGATGGCAGGCCTATGTGATTCCTCTCGGCCCTACCAACGGTAACCTCCGTATCATCTCTCCTGATCCCAAGGTTGACGGAAAGATCCTCGTTTCGGTTATCGGTGATGACGGATCTTCTTATGTACGCGTCATCAATGCTCCTGCAAGTCCTTCGGTAAACGTTCCCGTAACAGAGATCATTACCGACTGCACTGCCGGACAGCTTTCGCTCAATGTCATGGCAAACGTATCGTACAATGTCGTTTACTCTGCCGAATGGTTGTCTGACGGCCCCGTAAAAGGTGTGGTGAATGTGGCAGAAAACGATACCTATGATCAGCGTTCCGCAACGGTCACCGTGGAAACCGCCGACAAATCCTCTTCTGTGATTGTCACTATCATTCAGAAACAGAAGGATGCCATCCTGGTAACTCCCAATGTAGTCGAGGTTGACCCTCAGGCTCAGGAGATTCCTGTTCTTGTAAAGACCAATGTCAACGTTGAAGCAAACACCACCGATTCCGCTTGGATCACCAAGATCGAAGTAAAGGCTCTCACTGAAAGCAATTATGCCATTACTCTTTCCGAGAATACCGGAGCAACCCGTACCGGCACCGTTGTGTTCAAGGGCACAGGCAAGGATATTCTCGGTAAAGAAGTGACTGTTCAGGAAACCCTGACCATCACTCAGTACAAATATCGCGAAGAAGGCGCTGCCGGCACCGAGGATTACAACACCGGAGCATGGAAATGGTAGTCGAACCTTTAAATTGATATGAATATGAAAAAATCATTGAATATACTTTTTGGTGCGCTTGCCATAATTGCTACGGCATCATGTGCCAAAGAAGAGAGAATGCTTAAGGAAGAGTCCTTAGGTCAGGCCAGGACTTTCACTTGTGCATTTGAGCAGACCAAGACCAACCTTGTGGACGGCAAGACCGTCTGGGCAGAGGGTGACTCCATCTGGGTATCCAATGGCCGTGGTACTGAGCATTTCGGCGTCCCTGCAGAAGCTGCAGGAAAGAAGGAGTTTTCTTTCACCAGCAAGCTTGGTGGTGAAATCTATGTGGTTTATCCGCTTAAAGCCGTTGATGGTAAAGACCTTGGCCTCGTTGACGGCAAGATCGTCTTCAATGTTCCCGCCAATCAGGATGGACAGTTCGGAAGCGCGAATATCTCCGTAGGCAAGACATTGGAAGACAATGTCGTTCTCAAGAATGCGACAGCTGTCATGAAGTTCACGCTTCCCGAAGAGAATACTGTATTCGCAAAGTTCGTCGCTCTCAACGCAAACGGCAATGCCCTTTCCGGGCTCTGCTCAGTCGATATGGCTACCGGTTCTCCGGTCGTTACGGCCCTGCAGCCCTCTTCCGATATTCAGGTTGATACTGAAGGTGTTCCCGGCGCATATTACGTCAGCGTTATCCCCGGCGAGTACAAGGAAGGCTTTACTGTTTCTGCTGTCACCACGACTCTTCGTGCTGCATCCAGAGTCAGTACTGTTGCCAACGAAGTGAAGGTGAACGACCTTATCGACCTCGGAGAGTTATATAAAGACTCCGACATGAAACTTCTCGAAGGCGACGGCTCAGCCGCCAATCCCTGGCAGATTCACAACTTCAGTGAAATGCTCGCATTCGCATACTATGTGAATGCCGGCAACGATATGGCCGGTGAGAATGTCAAATTGCTTGACGATATCAAGGGCTATACTCTTCCAGTCGGATTCTACAATGAGGAAGATGACGAATATGTCGGCTTCAAAGGCAGCTTTGACGGTGGCAACAAGACTATTACGGTCGATATCAATGGCAAGAACTGCCGTACCGACTATAATGTAGGTTTGTTCAGCATTCTTCTCGACGGCGCTTCAATCAAGGATCTCACAGTCGACGGAGTCGTTGCCGGAAAAGACACTGTCGGCGCAGTCGCAGGTCAGATCATGGCCGGAAAGAATGGGGCAAAAATCATCAATGTGGCGAACAAAGCTGCCGTCAATGGTAATAATGTCGTCGGTGGTCTAGTCGGTTATATTGAAGGAAATACCTCCAATGTTATTAGTGTTGACGATTGCTCGAATTCTGGTGCAGTTACTGCTACCGGAGTTCTCGCAGGTGGTCTTGGCGGACATTTTACCGGAGCATTCTACAAAGCTGTCAACAATTTCGTAAACAACGGAACGATCAAGGCCTCGGCCGGTGCGGCGGGAGCTGTAGCTTATGCTTATTTTACGAATTTCGACAATTGTGAGAATAAGGGTGAAGTTACCACTACGGAAACCAATGGCGGGAATTTCAGCCGTACATTTGTAAGCAACGCATGGAAGAATAATTATGGTAGCGACTGGAACCGTGGAACCGCCGGTATTGTAGGATTCCTGCAGAATGGTACCATCGCTGCCTCCAAGAACACGGCTGCCATTACCGGTTACAACAAGACCGGAGGTATCGCCGGTGTCATGTACTGGGGAAAGATTGACAGGTCCGTCAACACCGGTAAGGTCACCACTACCGGAGCGGGTGTCGCCGGTGGTATCGCATCCTGGATGTTCGTTTCTTACGGTATCAACAACACTATAAATGAAGGAGAAGTTGTCTCCAAGGGCGGTTGGAACGGCGGTATCGTAGGATATGCCCACTCCAATTGGAGTGCTGGTCAGGTCGGCACGATCAACAATTGCAAGAATTCCGCCACTATCAGCGGCGGACAATATACTGGCGGTATCGCCGGTAATGTGTGGGTAGCTGCCAACAGCTGCAAGATCGACTTCAATAACTGCACCAACACCGGTGAAGTCAAGAGTAGTTCCTATGGAGTAGGTGGTATCGTTGGATATCTTTATGATGCTACAGGTTGGACCAACCCCAATTTCTACGAGTGTGAAAATGATGGTAATATTACCGGTACATATTATGTCGGTGGTATTGGCGGATTCCTGACCGGCCGTGTGACCACCATGAAGTTCATCATCCGTAACAGCATCAACAATGGTACCATCACTTCTACCAGGACTGATGCTCAGCCTGCATATGCCGGCGGTTTAGTTGGAGCTATGGGTGGCGCTACAAATGCAAGCTGTGGTCTTCAGATCGACAACTCCATCAATTACGGCGATGTTTATCTGAGCAATACATCTTACGCTCAGCCCAGAGCCGGAGGTGTTATCGGCCAGATGCGTGACGGACTTATCCGCAACGTCGTAAATAAGGGAAAGATCGCTTATGTCGGAGGCTACAACGCTTCTGAGAATCAATTGAAACAGATCGGTAGCGTCATCGGCTGGATGGATGCTGCTGCTTCGGGCACGACGAAGAAGGTTACAATTACCGGTGCCTACGGCCTCGAAGGCTCTGCTGCTTCGATCTTTGGTCCTGCATGTACTTTCTCTACCACTCCTTCATATTCGTCATTCTTTGCGGCTGACGGAATGATTGTCGGTGACCCTATCACTATTTCCTCGGTTCCCTACAACAATGTCGTTGATGCGCTCAATGCATATAGGGCTACGTTTACCAACCCGACATGGTTCGAGTGGATTGCTGGTCCTAAGTTTGGTAATCCGGTAGGCTACGGATTCAACATCAATGACCAGAACCTTGACCTTGGCAATGGTGGCAACATTTAATAATAGGAGGATTACGATATGACTAAGAAATTATTTTTGGGTCTCGCCCTCCTGGCAGCCCTCGTATCTTGCAACAAGGAGTTTACTCCTGCAACAACAATAGATGATCAGGGCAAGGCTCTTGTAATCGGAGCTTCCCTCGATCCTATCACCAAGTTGGATTACACTGCTCAGGAAGATGGCAGCTATAAAGCCACATTCCTTACCAACGGCACAGATGCCTTGTATGCATACTTCGTGAAGGAAGATTCCGGCACAAAGACTGCTCTTGGAAGGCCTGTAAAACTGTCCATCGATCCGGCCACGCTTTCAGCCGACAAGCGCTCTGCAAACTTTGTTGCAAAGTCTGCGGTCGTCCCTGAGGGAGCGACTCATATTTACACTTTCTTCGCAAATGGAGGCACCACGACTGAATATGCCGACTCTGTTTTTGTGGACCTTTCTGCCCAGAGCAGTTTCGTCAACGCAAACTGCCATCATCTGATTTCCGCAGTATCTCCCATTTCCGAACTTAAGGAAGGCGACGAAAGTTACAACCTGCAGTCAATTGCTCTCAAGTACCAGACAGCCCTTGTGAAGTTCGTCCTTACCTTGCCTGAAGGCGATACCTTGAATGTGGGTCCTGCTACTCCCATTGACATTGAAGGTCCTGGTATCCATGATACACTGACCGTTTTCGGAAAGACAGGAGGAATCAGCAAGATAGGTAAGATCACTTTTATTCCCGAAACAAAGGAAAAAGCAACTGTGATCACTGCCTATGCCGTGGTTTTGGCATCTGACGATTTCGCCGCATCGACGATCACATTGTGGAAAGGCTCCGATACGTATGTAGCTGAATTCGCTCCTACTGCAACAATTGAAGCCGGCAAAGCTTATACTGCAGCAAGGACGCTTAAGAAAGGCGCGTTTGCTATTGACAAATGGGTAGCCGATGAGGCAGGAAGCTTAGATTGGGAGGCATCTGAAGTAACTTCTGATGCTGCTTGGCTTACTTTTGCAGACAACAAGCTTTCTTGGGCTGCGAATACTACCGGTGCTGTCCGCATTGGCAAGGCGAAAGACGATAAGGGTAATGAGTACATGATAACCCAAATAGGGGCCAATGAGTTCAAGGGTAACTGGCAACTTACCTCAAAGATTTTCTCAAAGAATAGCTTTATTGCAGCTGCTGATCCCGGAACAAAGGGTGACATCTCATTCGGAGATCCTATTCTTGGTGAAACACTTGAAGATGTTGATGGGAAGACCTACAAGAATCAGATAGGTGTTCACGGTTTGTACTATACCGCTGTAATGGATGCTACTGTCGATATTGATTATGACGCTAAAACCATCCGTGTCGGTATGTTCCTTGATGCACGTAATAATGCGCAGGCAGTGTCCAATGGTGTTTCAGGATATGGTTATGCATGTTTCCTCCCTGGTATGGGGACAAAGACGAGTTCATCCCTTTGGGCCTCTCCTTGGAATTTCGTGCAACCTGACCTCAGCAATACTCCTGAAAAGGATTATACTTGGCTTTGGTTCTCGGTCAGCGAAGATTTGAAAACCCTTCACTATAGTCCTAATTCAGCAGAAACTATGCAGACACTTAACACCTCTGCTGCTACAACAGCAAGTCAAATATGCGCTATTACGGTTGCGGTGTCCAAGTCCGCGAATGTTACTGCTGCTGATGTCCGTGCAGATTGGGATGTCGTCTATCAAGGAAATGCTTATTCCGGCAAGCCCGGCGGACTCCTTTTTGAAAGAGTTGACTAATTTTAACACATTCATAATTGAAGCCGACCCTTCGGGGCCGGCTTCTTTTTTATCTTGTTGTATTTTTGTAAGCATTCGGAGAAGTACGTATTGACAAAGTGGTAAGCATCCGACCAAATGTATATTGTAGCGGGGAGGGATCCTCGCTACATTTGCAAAAAGTTCAGAGACATGCAAGTAACGTACTTGGTCGGAGGCTTACGTTGATTATTAGGATCTTAGGTGGCGCATTCTCCTACGCAGTCGAATCATCCTAATCACTTCAACCCTTCTACCTCCTCGGCAGTCAAACCAGTTCCTTCTGCAATTTGCTCAGTGCTCAGGCCCATTGCCAGAAGTTTCTTTGCTATTGCTTCAGCCTTTGCCGCTTCGCCCTCGGCTCTTCCCTCGGCTCTTCCCTCGGCTCTTCCTTCCGCCAATCCTCTAGACATGCTCTCCGCTCTTGCTTTTTCAAGTTGCAGTTCTGCCTTTTCGCGGGCGAATTCGTCCGCAGCGTAGTTGTCGCGCATGATTTTCAAGCGCCTGTTGTAAGCTTCGCGTTCTGCTTTTGTCATATTGCTGTATTCTGCGGCAGCAAGCAGTTCCTCGAAATAGCTGTCCTGCTGCGTGTCTGGTTTACTTGCAAATGTAGGCAGATTCTTGAAATAATACAAGAACTTCTCTTCGAAAGAGTTACAGTCTTCCCAGGCCTTGTCGAAAGGCCCAACCTCCATGAAAACGAACTGCAGGGCATCGGTGAGTTGATGCCCTGTACCGTCTTCTCGGATGGAATATCGGTGGATGCATCCTTCGGTTTCGGTCATTTTGAAGTTCAGCATTCCCAGAAAGAACACTGGTTTGAAATTATAATCCCAATTCCCTTTTGGCGCTTGAGCCGTGATGGGGAAGGTGCTGTAGTAGAGGGCGCGCTTGCTGAAATGTTTCTGCCCGCGGACCTGCATTTCTACGATAAACTCGCCGATTTCTTTGGATCTGCACTGGATGTCGAATACGGCATTGCGGTCTTCGCGAGTGTCTCCAGGATGCTCGACATTGACGAATGTCAGCTCCTCAATTTGCAGATTGAATACATGTTCGAGCAACCCTTTGGTGAGATGTTTGTTTTTCTCTTGCCCGAGAAGTTGCTTGAAAGCCACGTCGATCATCGGATCGACATACTTTGTTACTTTTAGAATCTGTTCCATGACCATAACAATTTAAAATGGAACAGCAATAATATAGCAATTCTTCCGTAACCCCAAAGAATTAACGAAAACAATTGCCTTAATGTATGTTTTCGTTGACGATTGTGTGTTTTTTGGGGTGTGTTAAATGTATCTTATGGTCGCTTTAAAAAATTGAAATTTAAGTTTGCGATACGTAAAGATTTTTACTTTATCTGAAACCAGATAAACCGCGACATTTCGTCGTCGAATGGAGGCATAAGGGCGATTGGTTTGAGGGTGACGGAGCCTACCTGGAGCCGGGGAAGGGGAGTCTCGCGTATCAATTTTGCTCCGTTAATCTCTTCGCGGCTCAACGAAAGCGGATGCTGATCTTCGAAGCGGTCGGCGTGGTCGGTTGCGAATACCAGGGGCCCTGCACAGAAAGTTACGTAGTGGCGTGTGAAGCCGTTGTACCAGTTGGAGAAGTTGTGTTCCTTGGCTCCGGCATTCCGGTATTCCCAGGTCTTTTCTACCGTGCGTATCTCATAGGGGAATACAATAGAAAGGCGGTCTCCTTCTTTCCATGAACGCTTGATCCTTATATAACCGTCCTTGACCCTGGCTTTTATTTCCTTCCCGTTCACACGGGCTTCAAAAGAGTCTGCCCACTGCGGATTGTGGACCGCAAGGGTGAAGGAGCCCTGACCTCCGATCACATATTCCGCCACGCCTGTGCGTGCATAATCGGAAAGCTCCTGTACTTTGATCTGTTTCCCGCGCACGGTGGTTTCGTAGGTGCTTTCGCAGATGATGTTCACATAGATACCGTCCCCCCGGGTGTCGTACATGTAAACGGGAACATCTTCAAGAGATGTCATGCCGCTGCTCCAGCAGCAGGCCCAGTCACCACGGGGAGTGAGTTCTCCGTTTGTGCGCACATAATAAATCCATCGGTTGCCGTCTTCGGCTCGGGCTGCCATGAGGGCGTTATATGATGATTTTTCGAGTTCCGAGGCATATTTCCCGTCACCGCTTATGCGGAGCATCTCCCAGGTGAAGTGCATCCATTCCATGACCGAGCAGGTCTCCGTGCATT
>ERZ842401.1653-NODE-1653-length-31396-cov-47.221627_pt1 | contig 31396 bp, 30 predicted proteins | sample MGYA00521270_ERZ842401 | MGnify/ENA primary metagenome ERZ842401 (study PRJEB31892, sample SAMEA3878208) | bioreactor metagenome | biome: Moose rumen | place: Sweden | collected 2011-10 | study: EMG produced TPA metagenomics assembly of the PRJEB12797 data set...
GAAGTAGAATGTGCCATTCTCAACTCGGTTGAGTATCCTGACCGATGCACCATTATATTTATCAAATGCTTCGGTTATTGCTGATTGGCTGACATCAAAGGGCAGACAAAGCGTGTTCCACTGGCCTGCAGGGAAAGAGCGATTGATGGTTGCGTTGACAATCTTATTATTTAAATGAAGGATAGGCTCTGTGTTGTCAATGTTATCATTAAGTTCGGTTGTAAATGGGGTATAAACCTTTACTTCATCAAGAAAAAAATGGTTGCCAGATATTGTAATTGCTGGTGTTGATGTAGTTATTACCATTCTATATGTATTCCATTCACCCTTTGCTGTAGTAAATGTATAGTCAGGCGTTTTTCCGATGGATTTTGCATAAGATATATTGATTGTCGGTGTATTGTTAATGTCACCTGCTGCTTTAAAGCTAAGAACAGCTTTGTTAGAAAGGTTTAAGGAGCTGGATGTAAATCTGTCTGATCCATTGGCTATATAGATACATTTGTCAGCGGAAACAGCCTGAACATAGCCATCTTTGCTATCAAGGTTTTCTGCACTGCAATATCCAGAAAGGGCATTTCCATTAAAACCGTTATTCCCCATTGTATTAGTCATACGGTCGAAAGACTCATAGAATATGTTGTCCTGTTCAACTTTTAGTTTTAACAACTTAACCCTGTAGTCGTTAGAGCCAATACTTTCAAACTTCAGTTGGACATGGTCATAGCTACCACTAATATACATGCTCTTCTAATACCATCCAGTTGTTGTATTATTGAATGTTGCTGATGAAGACACGATTCCAGACTTAATAACCGTAACTTTGAGTTGTGTAGATACATCTTCAACTTTCATGTAAAACGTGACTTTCAGCCTTCCTGATTCTGCAGAGGAAAGTGGCAACTCTGGTGATATGGCTGTTCCTGCTTCGTTTGCAGAGCCTAATTGGAAATCTTTATTATTATCTTCGGTTACCTGGCTGGTGTTGACCAATTTCCATCCTTCGAAGTTGGTGAAATCGTTACCTAACTCCGCTTCAAACACAATCTGTGCCTGTGCTATGTGCATACAAAATAATGCAACAAGCGTACATGAAAGTTCTTTAATCGTCATACCTTTTTCTTTAGAGACTGCAAAGGTAAGGCATTTTTTTGATAACTGCCAAACATTTCTTACATTTTCTGTTGATAGAAGCAGAAAAACAACGATACAATAGCCGGATATGCATTCTGTCCTTCTCTGATCCGGGGATAGCCGATGGCTCTGTGCAATCGATTTCGTAGATGTAGCAGGAACAATAGGGAGCGAGGCTTGGGGCGTTGCCGATTTTATTGTATCTTTGTGGCGACAATAACGCTAAGACACAGATGAAACATATTCTCACAGCAGCAATGACAGTACTTGTGATGGCCTGCGGTACTACGGAGAGTGAGTTCAGGTTCGACGAGATGAGCTACTCGCCCAGCGGCACGACGTTCAGGCTCTTTGCGCCGAAAGAGGCGCAGTGCTTCGTGGTGGTGGACGGCAAGAAGATGGCCATGCAGCTGACGAACGACAGCGTGTGGCAGGCCACAGTCGATGGCGACCTGAAGGGTAAGGCCTATCAGTTTGAGGTGGATGGCCGACGGTCGCCCGGCGTCTTTGCCAAGGCGGTGACGCTAAACGGCGAGAAAGGTGTGGTGGTAGACATGGCCGAGACCAACCCTGAGGGATGGGCCGACGGCTCTGTGGCTGACCATTTACCCATGCGTCGTATGGCCAGGGAAGAGGGACTGGTGGTCTATGAGCTGCACCATCGCGACTTCTCCGTGGGCAGCGAGTCGCAGTACAAGGGCAAGTTTCTGGCCCTCACAGAGCCGTGGGCCATCGGCCATCTGCGCGAGCTGGGCGTCAATGCCGTGCACCTGCTGCCGTCGTACGACTTCGGCTCCATAGACGAGAGCCGTCCCGACGTGCCGCAGTATAACTGGGGCTATGACCCCGTGAACTACAACGTGCCAGAGGGCAGCTACTCCACCGATGCCGCAGACCCGCTGGTGCGCATTCGTGAGTTCAAGCAGATGGTGCAAGCCCTGCACAGGGCAGGCATCGCCGTGGTGCTGGACGTGGTGTATAACCACACCTATGACATTGAGCACTCAAACTTTCAGCTTACCTATCCCGACTACTACTATAGGAAGACCCACTCTCCATCGCCCGCTCAGGGCGAGGGGGCAGGGGAGAGCCTCTATAGCAACGGTTCAGGTTGTGGCAACGAGACCGCTTCAGAACGGCCCATGATGAGGCGGTTTATGATAGAGTCGGTGAAGTACTGGTATGAAGAATATCATGTTGACGGCTTCCGTTTCGACCTGATGGGCGTGCATGACATAGAGACGATGAACGCTATCAGGCAGGCGCTGGACAGCATAAGCCCAGACATCTTTGTTTATGGTGAGGGATGGAGTGCCGGCGACTGTGCTCTGCCGCGCGAAAAGCTTGCCATGAAGAGCAACATACGGCAGCTGCCGGGCATTGCCGCCTTCTCCGACGATATGCGCGATGCACTGCGCGGGCCTTTCAGCGATGACACCAAGGGGGCGCTGCTGGCTGGCGTGCCTGGCGAGGAGGAGAGCCTGAAGGCGGGCATTGCGGGCATGACACAGCATGCACAGGTGGACTATGCACAGGTGAACTACTCCGACGAGCCGTGGGCTGCCGAGCCTATGCAGATGATGGCCTATGTGAGCTGTCACGATGACATGTGCCTGGTTGACCGCCTGATGGCCAGTGTGCCCGACCTTCAGCCGATGAAGGGGCTGGCACCTACGCAGTTGCCCGCCGCCCAACAGGCAGAGCTGATACGCCTGGACCTGCTGGCGCAGACGGCCGTGATGACCTCGCAGGGTGTGCCCTTCATGCTCAGCGGCGAGGAGCTGCTGCGCACTAAGCAGGGCGTGCACAACTCGTACCAGTCGCCCGACTCTATCAACCGGCTCGACTGGTCGAACAAGCAGCGCTTTCCACAGGTGTTTGCCTACTACAAGAACCTGATAGCCCTGCGCAAGCATCATCCCGCGTTCAGGCTTGAGACGGCTGAACTGGTGAGGCGCCATCTGGAGTTCTTGCCCGTGCAGCCCTGTCTGGTGGCCTTCCGCCTGAAAGAGCATGCCGGTGGCGACGAGTGGGGCGACATTATCGTGGTGCTGAATGCCAGCAAGGAGACGCGGCGAGTGGCTGTGCCCGACGGCACATATACGGTGGTGTGCAACAACGGCACCATCGACGAGCGGGGCTTGGGCCAGGTGAGTGGCACGGAGGTGGTGGTGACGCCTCAGACGGCCGTCATCATGCACAACTGATGTCCACGTGTCTCAGGAAATCCTCGTACCAAATTTTAATATATACGATAAAGCAATATGAAACAAATCTTTTTATTCAGTATCCTACTAAGCATGGCGATGGCAATGAACGCAGCAAAACCGAAGATAGACCGCATAGAACCCACCGACTGGTATGTGGGCATGAAGAACCCCAAGGTGCAGCTAATGGTATATGGCAAGGACATTGCTGCAGTGAAGAACGTGCAGACCGACTATGCCGGCGTGAGCATAGACAGCATCGTGAGGCTCGACTCGCCCAACTATCTGCTGGTCTATCTCGACCTGAAAGAGGCCAGGCCTGGCATCATGACCCTGACGTTTGACAAGCTGAAGGTAGACTACCAGCTGAAGCAGCGCAGCATGCGTGGCGAAGAGCGCCACGGCTTCGACATCGGCGACGTGCTCTATATGCTCATGCCCGACCGCTTTGCCCAGGGTGCCGGCCATCAGCGACAGGTCAAGGGGATGCGTGCCTACAAGGAAGACAGGACGCAGCCAAGCCTGCGCCACGGCGGCGACCTGGAGGGCATACGCCAGCATCTGGACTATTTCACCGACCTGGGCGTGACGGCGCTCTGGCTGACGCCTGTGTTGGAGAACGATTCGCCCGACAGCGACAACGGCTTCTCTACCTATCATGGCTATGCCACGACCAACTACTATCGCGTTGACCCACGTTTCGGCACGAACGACGACTACCGCCGACTGGTAGACGAGGCACACGCCAAGGGGCTGAAGGTGGTGATGGACATGATATTCAACCACTGTGGGTTTGAGCATCCGTGGGTGGCCGACATGCCAGCGAAGGACTGGTTCAACCAGCCCGACTACGAGCATAACTATCTGCAGACGAGCTATAAGCTGACTCCCGTGAAAGACCCATACGCCTCGGAGGTAGACCTGCGCGAAACGGTTGAGGGCTGGTTTGTGCCCACCATGCCCGACCTCAACCAGCAGAATGTCCATCTGATGCGCTATCTGATACAGAACTCTATATGGTGGATAGAGACCGTGGGCATCGACGGCATACGCATGGACACCTATCCTTATGCCTACGCCGAGCCTATGGCACGCTGGATGGAGGAGCTGGAGAACGAATATCCCAACTTCAACACCGTGGGCGAGACATGGGTGACCGAGCCTGCCTACACGGCTGCTTGGCAGGCCAACTCGAAGCTGTCGCCGCTGAACTCGCATCTGAAGACCGTGATGGACTTCTCGTTCTTCGACAAGCTGAGTCAGGCAAAGGGCGAGGAGACCGACGAGTGGTGGAAAGGCCTGAACCGCATCTACGGCTCGTTCGTCTACGACTATCTCTATGCCGACCCGTCGAGCGTCATGGCTTTCATTGAGAACCACGACACCGACCGTTTCCTCGGCGACGGCCACGACACGCTCATGCTGAAGCAGGCGCTGGCCATGCTGCTCACCGTGCGCCGCATACCACAGCTGTACTATGGCACCGAGGTGCTGATGAACGGTACGAAGGCGGTGACCGATGGCAACGTGCGCAAGGACTTCCCCGGTGGATTTGCCGGCGACGAGCATAACTGCTTCACGAAGGAAGGTCGCTCGAGAGCCGAGAACAGCATGTTCAACTGGACGAAGCGGCTGCTGCACTGGCGGCAGGGCAACGAAACCATCAAGCGTGGCCGTCAGACACAGTTCATTCCCTATAATGGCATCTATGTGATAGCACGGCGATGGAAGGGCAATACGGTTATGACCATACTGAATGGCACCACCAAGACAGCCGTCATGCCAGTGGAACGCTATGAGGAAGTGATAGGCAGCACGAAGCGTGCCAAGGACATTCTGACAGGCCACTATGTGTCGCTGGACTCCGACTTGGAGCTTAAGCCGCGACAGTCGCTTGTACTTGAGTTTACCGCAGAATAGCCTTTAAATGGCATTCGAATGGCGTTTAAACGGCGTAGAAATGCTAAATAATAACAAATCAAAAGGAAATTGTGAGATTTTCTTTCGATTTGTTTGTTTTATTCGCAAGAAAAGTGTAATTTTGTCGCCCGAAACGCTTTTAAGGTAAAAATATTGAATTATGACAGACAGATTGTTCGTGTTTGACACGACGCTTCGCGACGGCGAGCAGGTGCCAGGATGCCAGCTGAACACGGTAGAGAAAATTCAGGTGGCCAAGGCGTTGGAGCAACTGGGTGTAGACATTATCGAGGCGGGGTTCCCCGTTTCGTCGCCTGGTGACTTCAACAGTGTGATAGAAATCTCAAAGGCTGTGACATGGCCTACCATTTGTGCCCTGACTCGTGCTGTGCAACATGACATCGATGTTGCTGCCGATGCCCTGAAGCATGCCAAGCGCAAGCGCATACATACGGGTATTGGCACCAGCGACTACCATATTAAATATAAGTTTGGCTCCACTCGCGAGGAGATTATCGAGCGGGCGGTAGCTGCCGTGAAGTATGCAAAGAAATATGTAGAGGACGTGGAGTTCTATGCCGAGGATGCCGGTAGGACAGACAATGAGTATCTGGCACAGGTGGTCGAGGCCGTGATAAAGGCGGGAGCCACTGTCGTAAACATCCCTGACACCACAGGCTACTGCCTGCCCGAGGAGTTTGGCACCAAGATACGTTATCTGATGGAACATGTCGACGGTATTGACCGTGCCATCATCTCGACGCATTGCCACAACGACCTTGGCATGGCCACAGCCAATACGCTGTCTGGCGTGCTGAATGGTGCCCGCCAGGTGGAGGTGACCATCAACGGCATCGGCGAGCGTGCGGGCAACACCAGTCTGGAGGAGATAGCCATGATTATGAAGTGCCACAAGGGCATCGACATCGATACGAACATCAACACCACTAAGATATTCCCGACATCCCGCTTGGTCAGCTCGCTGATGAACATGCCCGTTCAGCCCAACAAGGCCATAGTCGGTCGCAATGCCTTTGCCCATAGCAGCGGCATACATCAGGATGGTGTGCTGAAGAATGTGCAGACCTACGAGATTATCGACCCCAAGGATGTGGGCATCGACGACAGCAGCATCGTGCTGACGGCCCGCAGCGGACGTGCTGCGCTGAAGCACCGTCTGCACGTGAACGGCGTGGAACTGAGCGAGGAGAAGCTGGACAAGGTCTATGAGAAGTTCCTGCAGCTGGCCGACCAAAAGAAGGAGGTGACCGATGCCGACGTGCTGATGCTTGCCGGTGCCGACACTGCCGACCAGCATGCCGTGCGCTTAGACTTCCTGCAGGTGACTACGGGTAAGGGCGTGAAGTCGGTGGCCAGCATAGGTCTCGACATCAGCGGCCAGAAGTTTGAGGCTGCCTCGAGTGGCAATGGTCCTGTAGATGCGGCCATCAAGGCGATGAAGAAGATCATCACCAAGCAGATGACGCTGAAGGAGTTTACCATCCAGGCCATCTCGAAAGGTTCTGATGATGTGGGCAAGGTGCACATGCAGGTAGAGTATGACGGCTCTATGTACTATGGCTTTGGTGCCAACACCGACATTGTGACAGCCTCGGTCGAGGCCTATATCGACTGTATCAACAAATTCAAGAAAAGCGAATGAACACTCTGTTTGACAAAATCTGGGACCGGCACATAGTGCAGAAAGTGGAAGACGGTCCCACCCAACTTTACATTGACCGCCTCTACTGCCATGAGGTCACTTCGCCACAGGCATTCGAAGGTCTGCGTCAGCGGGGCTTGAAGTGTTTCCGTCCCGACCATATCTATTGCATGCCCGACCATAACACACCTACCCACGACCAGGACAAGCCAATAGAAGACCCTGTGTCGAAGAAGCAGGTAGATGCTCTGGCCCGCAATGCTGCTGAGTTCGGGCTTACGCACTATGGCATGCTGTCGCCCGACAACGGCATTATCCATGTGGTAGGCCCGGAAAAAGGTCTCTCGCTGCCCGGCATGACCATTGTCTGCGGCGACTCGCACACCTCTACCCATGGCGCCATGGGTGCCGTGGCCTTTGGCATAGGCACCAGCGAGGTAGAGATGGTCATGGCCAGCCAGTGCATCTTGCAGCAGAAACCCAAGAGCATGCGCATCGTCATCAACGGACAGTTGGGTAGGGGAGTGACAGCAAAGGACGTGGCCCTCTACCTGATGAGCCAGCTCACCACCAGTGGTGCTACGGGCTACTTTGTCGAATATGCTGGCGACGTGGTGCGCTCGATGTCGATGGAAGGTCGTCTGACGCTGTGCAACCTGTCGATAGAGATGGGTGCCCGTGGAGGCTTCATCGCTCCTGACGAGACTACCTTTAATTATATAAGAGGTAGGGAACACGCCCCCAAGGGCGAAGAATGGGACAAGGCAGTGACTTACTGGCGCACGTTGCGCAGCGATGACGATGCCGTGTTCGATAAGGAGCTGGTTTTCAATGCCGAAGATATTGAACCGCGAATCACTTATGGAACTAATCCCGGCATGGGAATAGGCATTACGGAAGCCATACCAGCCTCTCCCAGCCCCTCCGAAAAAGGGGATGCTCAGGCTACTGATTCAGACCAAACACCCTCTACCACCGCGGTTGTTGGGGAAGCCAAGGCTTTGCGCTACATGGGTTTCCAGCCCGGCGAGAAGCTGTTGGGCAAGAAGATAGACTATGTGTTCCTTGGAGCCTGCACCAATGGCCGCATCGAAGACTTCCGTGCCTTTGCCTCTATTGCAAAAGGACGTAAGAAGGCCGATGGCGTTGTGGCGTGGCTGGTGCCTGGCTCATGGGCCGTCGATAGGCAGATACGCGAAGAGGGCCTTGACAAGGTCCTCGCTGAAGCTGGCTTTGAGATTCGACAGCCAGGCTGCTCGGCCTGTCTCGCCATGAACGACGACAAGGTGCCTACAGGAAAGTATTGCATGTCGACCAGCAATCGCAACTTCGAGGGTCGTCAGGGACCTGGTGCACGCACCATCCTCTGTTCGCCATTAGTGGCTGCTGCTGCTGCTGTCACGGGTGTGATTACCGATCCGCGGGAGATGCTGTAGATTATAAAATAAAAGACTTCATGAAACAGAAATTCAATATCATTACATCCACATGCGTTCCTCTTCCCTTGGAGAACGTGGATACCGACCAGATAATACCCGCCCGCTTCCTGAAGGCCACCACCCGCGAGGAGAGCTTCTTCGGCGATAATCTTTTCCGCGACTGGCGCTACGACAAGGACGGCAACCCCATAGCCAGCTTTGTGTTGAACGACCCTCGTTACGGTGGGTGTATCCTTGTGGCCGGCAAGAACTTCGGCTCAGGATCCAGTCGTGAGCATGCTGCCTGGGCCATTGCCGGCTATGGCTTTCGCGTGGTCATCAGTTCGTTCTTTGCCGACATCCACAAGAACAATGAGCTGAACAACTTTGTGCTGCCCGTCGTTGTGAGTGAGGAGTTCTTGCAAGAGCTTTTCGACAGCATCGGCAAAGACCCCAAGACTCAGGTAGAGGTAGACCTGCCCCAGCAGACCGTAACCAATCTGGCTACTGGCCATGCTGAGCATTTCGAGATAAACGCCTATAAGAAACATTGTCTGGTGAATGGTCTTGACGACATTGACTTCCTGCTGGAGAACAAAGACAAGATTGTGGCGTGGGAGAACAACAGATGAGCGCAATGAACAATGAGACTGAAGTAAAAGTGAAACTCGGCCAGCGGTCGCAGTTCATCGAGATAATGGACTCTACCCTGCGCGACGGCGAGCAGACCAGCGGTGTGTCGTTTCTGCCACACGAGAAGCTGATGATTGCCCGCATGCTGCTGCGCGAGCTGAACGTCGACCGCATTGAGGTGGCGTCGGCCCGTGTGAGCGACGGCGAGAAGGAGGCTGTGAAGATGATATGCCGCTATGCCCGCCAGATAGACAGCCTTGAGCGCGTAGAGGTGCTGGGCTTTGTCGACGGTCATGCTTCGGTTGACTGGATTCGCGATGCCGGAGCCTGCACACTGAACCTGCTGGCCAAAGGCTCGCTGAAACACTGTACCGAACAGCTGGGCAAGACGCCAGAGCAGCATATTGCCGATATCAAGGAGGTGCTGGCCTATGCTCAGCAGCAGGGCATCAGTGTGAACCTCTATCTCGAAGACTGGTCAGGCGGCATGAAGAACTCGCCCCAGTACGTCTATCAGGTGATGGATGCGCTTGTCGATTCGCCTATTCGTCGCTTCATGCTGCCCGACACGCTGGGCATTATGAATCCCTTGCAGGTGGTGGAGTACTTCCGCAAGATGCTCCGTCGCTATCCCGATGCCCACTTCGACTTCCACGCCCACAACGACTACGACCTGGCCGTGAGCAACTCGCTGGCAGCTGTGCTCAGTGGTGCCCGTGGCCTGCATGTCACCGTCAACGGCCTTGGCGAGCGCTGTGGCAATGCGCCGCTCAGCAGTGTGCAGGTCATTCTGAAAGACCAGTTCAACGCCAGGACAAACATCAACGAAGAGCGTCTGAACGACATCAGCCGACTTGTAGAGAGCTATAGCGGCATAAGCATTGCCCCCAACCAGCCCATCATCGGCGACAACGTCTTTACCCAGGTGGCGGGCGTCCATGCCGATGGCGACAACAAGGGCGGACTCTATCATAATGCGCTCATGCCCGAACGATTCGGTCGTAAGCGTGAATATGCCATGGGCAAGAATAGTGGCAAGGCCAACATAGCCCGCAACCTGATGGAGCTTGGACTGGAGCTGACGCCAGAGCAGACACAGCGCGTGACTAAGCGCATCACCGAGCTGGGCGACCGCAAGGAGGTGGTGACTCAGGACGACCTGCCCTTCATCGTGAGCGATGTGCTGAAGCACGATGTGGCCGAAGACCGTGTGAAGCTGGTCAGCTATCAAGTGTCGCTGGCCTATGGTCTGAAGCCGCTGGCCAACGTCAAGGTACAGCTGGGCGACATGCAGTATGAGGCCCACTCCTCGGGCGACGGACAGTATGATGCCTTTGTCAAGGCCCTGCGTAAGATTTACCGTGAGTATCTCGACCGCACTTTCCCCCTGCTCGAGAACTACTCTGTCACCATCCCACCAGGCGGGCGCACCGATGCACTCGTGCAGACAGTCATCACCTGGCGCCGCGACGACGGTAGGCTGCTGCGCACACGCGGACTCGATGCCGACCAGACCGAAGCTGCCATCAAGGCTACCATCAAGATGCTGAACATCGTTGAAGATGGCATGGCAAGTGAGTGACGTCTTTAACTCCTTTAACTCCATGAAAGTTGAGCGAATGCGAAACTTGAAAAATAAGTAATATATAAACCTTAAAGAAATGAAACTGAGAATTGCCGTACTCTCGGGCGACGGAATAGGCCCCGAGATTATGAAACAAGGCGTGGCTGTGCTCGATGCAGTTGCAAAGAAGTGGGGCCACGAGTTTACATACGCCGAAGCCCTTGTCGGCGCACATGCCATTGACGCTGTGGGCGATCCCTATCCAGAGCAGACACATGAGACGTGCATGCAGAGCGATGCAGTGCTCTTTGCTGCTGTGGGCGATCTGAAATACGACAACGACCCGACGGCCAAGATACGCCCAGAGACAGGTTTGCTGGCTATGCGCAAGAAGCTGGGCCTCTTTGCCAACATTCGTCCCGTGGCCACCTTCGACTGCTTGCTGCACAAGTCGCCGCTGAAGGAAGAGCTGCTGCGCGGTGCAGACTTTGTGGTTATACGCGAGCTGACGGGTGGCATGTATTTTGGTGAGAAATATCAGGACAACGACCGAGCCTACGACACCAATGTCTATACGCGGCCAGAGATTGAACGCATACTGAAGGTGGCTTTTGAGATGGCACAGAAACGCAACAAGCACCTCACCGTTGTAGACAAGGCCAATGTGCTGGCATCGTCGCGTCTGTGGCGACAGGTGGCCAAGGAGATGGAACCGCAGTATGCCGACGTGACTACCGACTATATGTTCATAGACAATGCTTCGATGCGCGTGCTCACCGAGCCTCGCTTCTTCGATGTGATAGTTACAGAGAACACCTTTGGCGACATACTGACTGACGAGACCTCGTGCATTACTGGCTCCATGGGCCTGCAGCCATCAGCCAGCCTGGGACTGCACACACCGCTCTTCGAGCCTGTGCATGGCTCGTGGCCACAGGCAGCAGGGCAGAACCTGGCCAATCCTGTGGCACAGATACTGTCGGCCGCCATGTTGCTGGAGCACTTCGGACTCAGCGAAGAGGGTACTGCCGTGCGACGTGCCGTCGATGCTTCGCTGGCACAGAATGTCCGTACACCAGACATTCAGGCCGAGGGCGCACCTGCCTACGGCACAGAGGAGGTGGGCCGGTGGATTGCCGACTATGTGCTGCACGAGAACTGAAGGGCTGATGAGAGCAAAGCATGGAATGCTGAACATGGGGCGCGGATGGCGGGGCTTTGTGCTTTCTGCCGTCTGTTGCCTGTCGCTATGCGAAGCCAGGGCGCAGAGCAGCGCATGGCGCGACTCGCTGGCCACGCTCAACAGGCAGATAGCCCTCTCGCCTCGTAGCACCGACCTCAGACTGAAGAAGGCTGCCGTAAACATTGAACTCGACCAGTGGGACTATGCCATAGAGGAGTATGGCAGGGTGCTCGACATCGATGCCAAGAACCTGGCAGCGCTCTATTTCCGGGCCTATGCCTACAGCCACCAGCGGCAGCCACAGTTGGCACTACATGACTATGAGGCATTCCTCTCCCAGGTGCCTACCCATTTTGAGGCTCGTCTTGGGCTGGCTATGATGAAGCGGCAGTTAGGACGCACTCAGGATGCGTTAGACCAGCTGAACCTGCTCGTTCAGCAGCATCCTGACTCGGCCAATGCCTACGCCGCAAGAGCCGACTACGAAACCGAGCTGGCCCATTATGATGCTGCGCTCTACGATTGGGACGAGGCGTTGCACCGTCAGCCGTGCAATTTGCAGTTTATAGGAGCCAAGTATGAACTGTTGACCCGTCTGCATCGCAGCAGCGAGGCATGGCAGGTGCTGGAAGAGGCCATGCGCCAGGGCGTGCCGAGGGCTGCACTAAGGCAATGGACGGGTCAACGAAAAAAAGACTGAGACAATATGATTCTGATAGCAGACAGTGGCAGTACAAAGACCGACTGGGCCTTTGTCGACGACAACAGAGAGGTGAGTGTGGTGAAGACACAGGGCATCAATCCTGTGCATCAAAACGCTGAGACCATTCGTACCATATTGAAGGAAGAGCTGATGGCACAGGCCCCTGAAGCGGCAACCTTCAGCGCGGTGTACTATTATGGCAGTGGGGTGCGTCCTACGGAAGAGGCTCTGATGGAGCAGCTGCTGCGCGAAGCCCTGGGAGCGACAAGGGTGGAAGCCAAGAGCGACTTGCTGGGTGCTGCACGCGCACTCTGCGGTCACGAAGAGGGCATAGCCTGTATATTGGGCACAGGAGCCAACTCGTGTCTGTTCAACGGTGAGCACATCGTGCTGAACACGCCGCCGTTGGGCTATATCCTCGGCGATGAGGGCAGTGGGGCAGTGCTGGGCAAGGAACTGTTGAACGCGCTGTACAAGGGTGTTCTGCCTACAGAGTTGCGAGAAGCGTTTGAGTCGGAGTGTGGCATGACGCTTGCCGATGTTGTTGAGCGTGTCTATCGTAGGCCATTGGCCAACAGGTTTCTGGCTTCGTTGTCGCCGTTTATCCATAGCCATCTCCACGTTCCAGCCATGCAGATGCTGGTAGTAGATAGCCTGCGCAGCTTTGTCAGGCGCAATGTGGCCCCCTACGGACGTGCCGATCTGCTGCTGTCGGCTGTAGGCAGCATAGCCTACTACTATGAAGAGCAGCTGCGGCAGGCAGCCAAAGAAGAGGGCCACGCACTCGGAAGAGTGGAGCGTAGCCCTCTGCAAGCCTTGGTTGCCTACCATACAGACCCTGACGTGGCGACGGTAGGCGAATGAAGGGTTGTCTCTAATCCATGTGGAACAGCTCGGGCAGGGGGATGGTGACGGGCGAGTTGTCGGGATTCACCTCCATGATGTCGGCCATCATGTCCCACCAGCGCTGTGTGATGGGATCCACGTTCTCCGTGTCCTGCGAGTTGCCCTCCTTCGAGCACTCCTGATAGGCGAAGAGGATGTTGGTGTCTTTGTCCCAGTAGATGCTGTAGTTGCCTACGCCCTGGTCCTTGATCATCTGCTTCAGTTCGGGCCAGATGGCGGCGTGGCGCTTGGCGTACTCTTCCTCGAAGCCTGGCTTCAGGAACATCTTGAATGCAAATCTGCGTGTCATTGTCTTAGTCGTTTTTAGTTAATGATATGTAATAGCCTATTCGGTACAGGTTGAATACTTTCAAGTTGGGATTCCGGCCGCAAAGCTTCCGACGCTCAAGGGGAGCCATCAGGCGGTGCCATAGGCGGATGAGTGATTTGATAATGCTCAGATGGATGTTCTCGTCGACAGTGATGATGCCCGAGTAGCCTCGCAGTTCGTTGCGGAAAGAGTGAAGGGTGGTAAGGCTCCGTTCTATTTTCTTTAGATAGTCGCCGTTCGCCTCGAACTCAGTCATGAGGGTGGGGTTGTCTATGTGGTGGATGGGAATCTTATTGGCCTTGAGTTGTTTGCCGAGCATCACGTCTTCATATCCGCTCTTCTTGAACCGTTCGTCGAAGGGAGAGGAAAGCATCAGTTCGCGCTCAGCCATGAAGTTGGTTGAACGAAAGCTCTGGTAAGGGCGTTGCTGGCGCATGGCGGCGGTATGGCGTTCTTCGCAGGCTTTCTCGTAGCGGTAGCGCAGGTTTTCCTTTGGGCCGTTGCAGATAGCGATGCCACCGTTGATGATGGCTGTAAAGTCGTTGTCAAGATAGAGGTCGATAAACGCGTCGCTCATAATTTGCATGTCGCAGTCGAGGAACAACAACCATTGGTAACGGCTCTCTTTGGCCAGGAAGTTGCGTGTGGCAGCACTGCCGGTGTTCTGCTCCTTCTCTATGAACCGACAGTTCCTGATAGTGTTGATGCTGCGGTTGGCCTCAATGCTCTGCTTGTTGGGTGACGCATCGTCGGCCACGACAATTTCATAAACGAAGTCAGGAAATCGCTGCGCCCTGCTTTCGCAAAGTGCAGCCAACTTCTCCACACATTCGATGCACACGTCGTTGTAGACGGGTATCAATATCGACAGTTCTTTCTTCATTTCAGCGCCAAAAGTACACAAAAAACTTTAAACGGTGAAACAAAACAGGCAAAAAGTTTGCTGCATTGGCAGAAAAGCAGTAATTTTGCAGCCGCTATTACGAGATAGTAGCATGAAATTCAATTTTTTAACAACAAAAACAACATTTAAAACAAATGGCAACAAAAATCAGATTGCAGCGCGGTGGCCGTAAGAGCTATGCTTTCTATCGCATCGTCGTCGCCGACGCTCGTGCACCACGTGATGGTCGTTTCACTGAGAAGATTGGTACTTACAATCCCAACACCAATCCTGCCACGGTAGACTTGAATTTCGACCGTGCATTGTACTGGCTCGAGGTTGGCGCTCAGCCCACCGACACCGTTCGTAACATCCTCAGCCGCGAGGGCGTGCTCCTGATGAAGCACCTCAAGGGTGGCGTGAAGAAGGGTGCTTTCGACGAGGCTACGGCTCAGAAGAAGTTCGATGCATGGAAGGCCGACAAGCAGAAGGGCTTGGATAAGGTTGCTGCCGACGAGGCTAAGGCCAAGAAGGATGCTGCCGCTAAGGCTCTTGATGCCGAGAAGAAGGTGAACGAGGAGATTGCCAAGAAGGTGGCCGAGAAAAAGGCTGCTGCCGCTGCCGCCGCTGCTGAGGCTGCTGCAGAGGAGGCTGCTCCCGCTGCTGAAGAAGAGGCTCCTGCTGAGGCTTAAGGAATATCATTCCAAAGGCAAAAAAGTAGCTGCCGTTCTGCGATATGCAGGGCGGCAGCTTTCTTGATGGCTCTTCCTTTTGAAGCTTAGGCAAGGCAGAAGTCGAGTTCGCGGGCAATAAGCTCTTTGTCGAGATGTTGGCCAATGAACACAATCTTCTGCATACGGTCGCCATATTGCTCGTCCCAGTCGCGGCGCAGACCAGGATTCTGAGCCATGAACACCTCAAGTTGCTCCTTGGGCATAGTGGCATACCATTGGCCGGCATTGCGAAGGTTGACCTGTTTGCCTGCTTGTTCAAAAACGTAGCAAATGTCTTGTTCGTCCTTGAAGTAGCAGATGCCTTTGGCACGGATGACTCCTTTGGGCCATTTACGCGCCACAAAGTCATCGAATAGACCTATTGCGAAAGGACGGCGGGCATAATAGACGTATGTGCCGATGCCATACTCTTCGGCTTCGCCCTCGTCGTGGTGATGATGATGGTGGTGGTGATGATGATGGTGCTCTTCCTCATCTTCATCCTCGTCGTCATCATCTTCATCGTCCTCATGATGACCTTCTATCTCCTGTATCCATGCAGCTGATGTAGCAACTTCGTCGAAGTTGAAAAGGTTGGTGTTGACAATCTTGTTGAGGTCTACATCGCCGAAGTTCGTGTCGATGATTTCTGCATGGGGCTGTAATGTGTGGATGATCTGTCGGATTCGGCGCAGTTCTTCGATACTGACCTCTGCTGCCTTATTCAGTAACACGATGTTGCAGAATTCTATTTGCTGGATGACCAGGTTCTCGATGTCCTCTTCGTCGATGTTGGGGCGTGTCAGGTCGAGACCATTGCCGAATTCGTCACGCATACGCAGCGCATCGACCACAGAGACAATGCAATCGAGACGAGGCGCGCCTTCTTTTGTCAGCTCTGGTGCCATAGAGGGCATGCTGCAGATGGTCTGTGCAATGGGGCCTGGCTCGCAGATGCCGCTGGCTTCGATGACGATATAGTCGAAACGGTGCATAGCGATAATGTCGTGCAGCTGCTGCACGAGATCCATCTTCAAGGTGCAGCAGATGCAGCCGTTTTGCAAGGCCACCAGGCTGTCATCCTGTTGGTTGACAATGCCGCCCTTCTCAATAAGGTCGGCGTCAATGTTCACTTCGCCGAGGTCGTTGACAATGACGGCAAACTTGATGCCGCGCTCGTTGGCGAGTATTCTGTTGAGCAATGTTGTCTTTCCGCTGCCCAGATAGCCTGTCAGCAGTAGTACGGGAACTTCATTCATATTCTTATAATTAAGCATAAAACACTATATGGGAGTCATACCAGCTCCACCTTGTTGATATCCTGCTCTTTCTCGCAATAGTGGCAAGTGAGCAGGTTGCCACTGACGTGGAAGTGGGTCTGCATCGGCTCGTTGTTGGTGATGCATTTGGGGTTGTTGCAGCGCACTATGCCTCGGATTTCGGCAGGTGTCTCAACGGTCTTCTTTTCCACGACCTCATAGTCGCGAATGATGTTGAGGATGACGTTGGGCGCCACCACTGACAGGCGCGAAATCTCATCGTCGGTGAAGAACTTGTCGCTCACCTTGATGATGCCCTTGTTTCCAACTTTCTGCGATGGGTAGTTTATGCCGATGGTGACGGGCGACTTCAGGTCAAAAAGGCCAAGCAGCGAAGCCACCTGATAGGTCTTGGCTGCGGGTATGTGGTCAATCACGGTGCCGTGTTCGATGGCGGCAACCAAGCGTTCTTTCTTGTTCATGGGTTGTGCTTTTTTTGTATGCCCTATAAGTCTTATAAGCCCTATAAGTCCTATAAGTCTTATGGGCCTTATATAATAGTTGTGTCAGCTTTCACTTCATCAAGGCCGATGCCCAGCACGTCGCAGAAGATGGCTTCGCGGGCAAACAGTCCGTTACCAGCCTGTTGGATGTAGTAGGCGTGAGGGTTGTTGTCCACCTCATAGGCAATTTCGTTCACGCGAGGCAGTGGGTGCAGTATCTTCATGTTGGACTTAGCCAGGCGCAGCGTACTGTTGTTCATGATATACACGTTCTTTACGCGCTCATACTCCATCAGGTCGCTGAAGCGTTCTTTCTGTACGCGAGTCATATAGACAATGTCGGCATCTTGTATAACCTTTTCGTTGAAGGCTGTATGCTCCTGATATTTGATGCCGTGTTCCTCGCAATAAATCTTGTATTCACGCGGCATGGCCAGCTCTTTGGGCGCCACAAAGTGGAAAGTGGGATTGAAGTGGCGCATGGCCATGAGCAGTGAGTGCACTGTGCGCCCGTATTTCAGGTCGCCCACAAGATAGATGTTCAGGTCGTCGAGTGTGCCCTGCGTCTTATAGATGCTGTATAGGTCGAGCATGCACTGCGAAGGATGCTGGTGGGCACCGTCGCCTGCATTGACGATGGGTACAGGACTCACCTCGGCGGCGTACTGGGCTGCCCCTTCGATGTAGTGGCGCATCACGATGACATCTGCATAGTTGGCCACCATAAGAATGGTATCCTTCAGTGTTTCGCCTTTGGTTCCGCTGGTCACTTTTGGGTCGGCAAAGCCAATGACACGGGCACCAAGACGGTTGGCCGCTGTTTCAAACGAAAGACGAGTACGCGTGGAAGGCTCGAAGAAGAGGGTGGCAACCACCTTGCCCTTGAGCAATTCACGGTTAGGGTGTCGCTCAAATTCGCCCGCCATCTCAATCATATACAGAATCTTCTCGCGGGTCAGATTGGCAATCGTTACAAAGTTGTGTTTGTCCATTGTTTAAGAATGCGTTATTTGCGGCTGCTAAGGTACACAAAAAAAACGGAAAGCATGCCTTTAGCCATCAAAAAGTTTGCTTTTAAGATGTTTTTGTTGCTTAAATTTGCTCAATTCAGTTTTTATCTCTACCTTTGCCTTTTCATTAGAGAAAACATCAATACGCTTAGAAGAAATGAGAAAATTGTTTGTCAGATTCCTTTGGACGCTACTCTTGCTTGTGGTGCTTTGTACTGCGGGCGGTTTTTGGGCGATTTCCGAAGGTCTCATAGGATATATGCCCCCTATCGAAGACTTGCAGAACCCTATCAGCCGATTTGCCTCCCAGATATATTCGGCTGATGGCAAGCTGATGGGCACATGGAACCTGAACCGTGAGAATCGAGTGATGGTGAACTACAGTCAGTTGTCTCCCCACCTTGTCCATGCCCTTGTCGCAACAGAGGATGAGCGTTTCTATGAGCATTCCGGCATCGACTTCAAGGCGCTGGGACGAGCCATTGTGAAGCGAGGCTTCATGGGGCAGAAGTCGGCTGGTGGCGGTTCTACCATCACACAGCAGTTGGCTAAGCAGCTCTTCAGCGATGTGGCACACTCAACAACTGAGCGACTGCTACAGAAACCCATCGAATGGGTGATTGCCGTTAAGCTGGAGCGTAACTACACGAAAGACGAGATTGTGGCCATGTACCTGAACTACTTCGACTTTCTGCATAATGCGGTGGGAATCAAGACTGCGGCCAACACCTATTTCTCCAAAGAACCCTCGGCACTTACCATTAATGAATGTGCTACGCTCATAGGCTTGTGCAAGAATCCCAGCTACTTCAACCCTGTACGTTATCCGGAACGCTCGCTCGATAGGCGTAATGTTGTACTGCAGCAGATGGCGAAGGCCGGCTATCTGACATCTCAGGAGTATGACAGCTGTGCAAAGGAACCTATCAAGCTCAACTTCCATGTCACTGACCACAAAGACGGTGTTGCCACCTACTTCCGTGACTATCTGCGTCGATATATGATGGCAAAGAAGCCGCAGCGTAGTGACTATCCTTCGTGGAACTATGTGCGCTATGTCATCGACTCGCTCAACTGGAAGGACGATCCTCTCTACGGGTGGTGCAACAAGAACAAGAAACGAGACGGCGAAAACTATAACATATATACTGACGGCCTGAAAATCTACACCACGCTCGATTCGCGCATGCAGCGCTATGCTGAGCAGGCTTGCTATGAGCACGTGGCAAAGTTCTTACAGCCAGCCTTCAACAAAGCCAACCGCCAAAAGCCCAATGCCCCCTATTCGTCTCACCTGAGTGCAGCCGACGTGCAGCGAATCTTGCAGCGCAATGTTCGCCAGTGTGACCGCTATCGCACCATGAAGGCTGCTGGTGCAACAGACGAACAGATAAAGATAGCCTTCCGTACACCAGTAGAGATGAGCATCTTCACCTATCATGGTGAGGTGGACACGGTGATGACACCCATGGACTCTATTCGCTACTACAAGTCATTCCTTCGTACGGGCTTTTTCAGCATGGATCCGCATACTGGTCATGTGAAGGCTTACGTGGGAGGATTGGATTTCCAGCACTTTGCCTACGATATGGCAACAGAAGGCCGCCGTCAGGTTGGCTCGACCATCAAGCCTTATCTTTATTCTCTCGCAATGGAGAACGGCTATTCCCCCTGCGATGTGGCCCCCAATGTTCAGCGGACATATATGGTTGCCGGACAGCCATGGACCCCTCGCAACGGCAGTCATGCACGTTATGGCGAGATGGTGACCCTGCGTTGGGGCTTGCAACAGTCAAACAACTGGATTTCGGCCTACCTTATGTCGCAGCTCAACCCCAAAGACTTCGTCGACCTGCTCCACCAATATGGTATTCGCAATCCAGAGATTCATCCTTCCATGGCGCTGTGTCTTGGCCCCTGTGACATCACGGTTGCCGAGATGGTGTCGGCCTATACAGCATTTGTCAATCATGGCATCAGGTCAGCACCTCTCTATGTGACGCGCATCACTGATAGCGAGGGCAATGAGGTGGCTCGCTTCTCGCCCAGACTGAATGAAGTGATCAGTGGAGAGAGTGCCGACAAGATGGTGTATATGCTGAAAGGCGTTGTTGACGGCGGCACAGGTAGTCGCATGCGCAATCGCTATGGCATCAAGGCCGAGATGGGAGGCAAGACAGGTACGACCAACAACAACAGTGACGCCTGGTTTATGGGCATTGCTCCCAAACTGGTGAGTGGCTGCTGGGTAGGTGGCGACGACCGTGACATACACTTCGACAACATGACACTGGGCCAGGGCGCTGCTATGGCATTGCCCATCTATGCTTACTATATGCGGCGTGTCTATGCCGACGAGCAGTTGGGCATTACTGCCGATGACCACTTCGACCTGCCGCCAGGCTTCAACCCATGTGCCGTTGTCGGAGGAGGCCATTCTGATGAAGACGATGAGGGCAGCGAAGACTCCTTCGATGAAATATTCGAGTAGGGCTGTCGTGTTAATGATAAGTACTTTCTTTCTGCCTTCTACTTGTATTATGCGAAGATTGTTTTCAGTGATAGTAGCCATAGGAGCATGCAGTCATGCAGGTGCTCAGGTGTCAGATGTCTTACGTGAGGACACCTTAGGCGAGGTCACCATCACATCGCGATCAGCCCAAAAGCGAGTAGCCGAGGTGCAGATTGGCGTGGAGAAAGTGGAGATAGCCACGCTGGCCAAGGTGCCCGCTCTCTTTGGCGAGAAAGATATCATAAAGAGCTTGCAGTTGCTGCCTGGCGTGAAGAGCGAGAGCGATGCCACAGGTGGCTATCAGGTACGTGGGGGAACTGCGGCTCAGAACCTGATACTGCTTGATGGGTCCACTGTCTACAACGCAGGCCATCTGATGGGACTGTTCTCTACTTTCAACGACGATGCTCTGAGCAATGGTTCACTCTATAAAGGTTTGGTTCCAGTGCAGTTGGGTGGTGGCACATCATCTGTATTTGACATTGATACACGTCCTGGCGACCAGCACGACTTTCATTGTGGTGGTACGATAGGACTTCTCTCAGCCAAGGTGATGGCCGAAGGCCCCATTCAGCAGGACCGCTCTTCGTTCCTGTTTGCAGGTCGACGTTCATATCTTGACTTGTTCCTCAAGGCAACGAAGGACTATAAGGACAATACCATGCACTTCTACGATGCAAACCTTCGGCTCAATTTCCGCCTGTCAGATAGCGACAGGCTGTCGCTCTCTTTCTTTCGTGGCCGTGACAACATGGGGTTGGACGACTTGATGAATATGGAGTGGGGCAATACTGCCGTCTCAGCCGATTTGCTGCACACTTGGAGCCAGCATCATTACGCAAATACCCAGCTCATCTACAGCGATTTTTTGAGCGATGTCGGTATAGACATGCTTAGCATCTACTACACAATGAAGGGCTTCATACGACATGCTACACTGCGCCACCAGCAGGTACTTGCGTTAGGCGGGAAGCATAAGCTTAATTATGGGCTGGAGTCTACATACTTGCAGTTGCAATCAGCAGAATGGGACATAAATCTGTTGCACCAGCGTGAGAAACGCAATGCCTGGACATCTGCACTGTGGCTGGGTGACGACTGGAGCATCTCGGGGAGCCTTGCTTTGTCTGCAGGTCTGCGCATGCACTTGTTTTCAGCTTTAGGTGGCGCGCCTTATTATAGGATAGATGGTGAGGGCAGTATCGCAGAGACTCTCAATCCACAGGGCATTGTCAAGACATACGCCGACCTCGAACCCCGCATCAGTATGAAGTGGAGCATCAGTCCTCAGCACAGCCTGAAAGTGGGCTATAGCCGCACTTCGCAGGACATACACGCCATTCGCGGCAGTTCTATGTCCTTGCCCTTCGACCGCTACACCATGAGCAGCAACATTGTGAAGCCAGAGCGGGCCGATCAGGTTGCACTGGGCTGGATGGGCATTACGCAGGGTGGCGATTTCGACTTTTCTGCGGAGGCCTACTATAAGCATATAGACAATGTCTACGACTATCGCGACGGAAAGTCCTTCTACTCGGAGATAGAGATTGAACGCCTGTTGCTTGGTGGCAAGGGGCGTGCCTATGGTCTTGAGCTGTGCGCCCATAAGAATACTGGCAGGCTTACGGGGTGGCTGAGCTATACGCTGTCGTGGTCGGAAAACAGGATTGAGGGTATCAACCAGAACCGCTGGTACACAGCTGCTAACGACCGTCGTCACGATCTCTCACTCGTTGGCATGTACCAGCTGTCTCCTACATGGGAAATCTCAGGCACATGGCGATACAATACCGGCCAGGCTCTTACTGCACCCAGCGCTAAATACGATGTGGACGGCACCACCTATTATTATTATGCAGAGCGCAATGGCTATCGCGCACCGGCCTACCACCGTCTCGACCTGAGTGCTACGTATACCAAACGGCTGCGGCGTGCCACACGCATCTGGTCGTTTGGGGTTTACAATGCCTATTGCCGCTATAACCCCTTTATGATTCGCTTTGAGAACGATGACGAGAAACCTACTGGCACCAAAGCCGTACAGACCTCGCTCTTCGGCATCATACCCTCTGTTTCGTTCACCCTGAAATATTAGTACGTTATGATTGATTGCTTCGCACTGTCAAAGTCGATGAGGAATGGCCTATACCTTATATTATATATAGCCGCGCTGACTGCTTGCCAGCATGAGATAGACTTCGACTATCACACGGTAGAACCCCTGCTGATGATAGAGGGGCGACTAACCAACGAAGGAACTGAGGTCGTGATCACCAAGACCCGCGATGTCACTGACTCTGTGCGCAGTCTTGGATTGCCTGGTGCTCAGGTGGTCGTTACGGGCGAGGGCATTGAGGAAAATCTTCTCTTCAATGCTGAGACTCAGAGCTATTGCTCGTCGTTTGCTGGTGTTCCAGGGCAGACCTATACGCTGAGCATTCTGTATGAGGGGCAACGATATGAGGGCACGTCTACGATGCCTGCGCCTGCACCCGTGCAGTCGGTTGAGTTTTTGTGGCAGCCAGTGCTGAGCGAGCGACTGTTGGCCTATGAGATGTGGGCCATCGACCCCGAGCCTGACGAACGCAATTATTATTGGTATCGTATGGATCGTCGTTCTCATCATCCTCATTTAGAGGGAAAACGCATGACCGAAGCCTATCGGTGGAATGTGTTCGATGACCGCGGTTGTCCTCCGGGACTTGTTTATCGTGATATTATTTGTATGAGCGAGCGCGATGCCGAAGAGGACGACGAAGACAACTGGAAGTCCATACTCTACGAAGGCGACACCATCACCTTGACGCTGATGACCATCGACCAGCCTACTTTCGACTTCTTCCGCACCCTGCGTTCAGGGCAGAGTGGGGGAGCCAACCCACGCGGCAACATAGTAGGGCCTGACTGTTTGGGCTATTTTGCAGCTGGCAGTGTGGTTCATGCCGATACTGTGGTGTTCAGTTACGACAAGATACGTTAGTAAAAAGTGACACCGATTGTTTGGTCGTCTTGTTTTTTCTGATTAACTTTGCAATCGAATCCAGCAGGGGCTTTCCCCCTTTAGTGATAATAGATAATGATGCAAGACCAAAAGAAAGCAGTGATAGTCGGTGCCTCTTCTGGCATTGGACGGGAGATAGCCAAGCAGCTGCTGCAACGAGGGTGGACTGTAGGCGTGGCTGCCCGTCGGCAAGAACGACTCGACGAGCTGCGACAGGAGCATGAGGGTAGGGTAGTGGCAATGTCAATCGACGTTACCAGCCATCAGGCTACGTCATCGCTGCAGCAACTCATTGCTCAGCTGGGCGGCATGGATCTCTACGTCCATGTGGCTGGCATTGGTCATCAGAACCGCTTGCTGGACGAAACTGTAGAGCTGACAACGGCAGATACCAATGCCATAGGCTTTATGCGCATGGTGGGGCAGGCCTATCGCTACTTTGCTGAAAAAGGATGTGGGCATATTGCTGCCATCACTTCTATCGCAGGCACTAAGGGCTTAGGGCCTGCGCCGGCCTATTCAGCCACTAAGGCGTTGCAGAACGTCTACCTGCAGGCCTTAGAGCAGCAGGCCAGACAGCGAGGACTCGATATCAGCGTCACCGATATTCGGCCAGGCTTTGTCGACACCGACTTGCTTGCTGGTGATTTCCATTATCCCATGATGCTGCGTCCTGAGCGTGTAGCGAGTGCTGTTGCCGATGCTATTGACCATCGCCGTCATGTGCTGGTTGTTGACTGGCGCTATCGCCTGCTCACAGCCCTTTGGCGCCGCCTGCCTCAATGGCTTTGGCGCCGTCTGAAGCTATAAGTCTCATAAGCCCTATAAGTCCTATAAGCCTTATAGGCCTCATAAAAAACTCACAAAAAGATGATAGGAAAACTGATAGGAGGATTTCTTGGATGGATAGCCACTGGAGGTAGCCCGATGGGCATTCTCCTGGGCATTGCCATTGGTTCAGTGTTTGACAATACTACCACCCAACAGCTGGGGGGCAGTGGCTTTTTTGAGAGTGACGAACCTGTGAGACGAGCAGAAAGCGACCGAAACGGCTTCTTTTTCTCGTTGCTCGTGCTCACGTCGTATATCATCAAGGCCGATGGCCGCATCATGCACTCGGAAATGGAGTTTGTGCGGCAGTGGCTGGCCACAAATTTTGGCGAGCAAGCCTCAGTGCAGGGCGACCAAATATTGCGTCGCCTGTTTGATGAGGCAAAGCGCCAGGGAACCGATGCCTATAAGAACACTATCAGGAATGCATGTGCTCAGATAGCGCAGAATGTTGATTATAGCAGCCGCTTGCAGCTTCTCGGGTTCCTGCTGGCTATCGGACAGGCCGACGGCCATCTTGCCGATGCTGAGATTGTGGCACTGAAAGAGTGTGCCCGTTGGATGCGCATGCCTGAGAGCGAGGTCGACTCGATGCTCCATCTTGGTGCCGATGACCTTGAGTCGGCTTATAAGGTGTTGGGCGTCAGTGCCGATGCCTCTGATGAAGAACTGAAGAGGGCTTATCGCAAACTGGCACTCGAACACCATCCTGATCGCGTGGCCAAGCTGGGCGACGACGTCCGGAAAGCTGCCGAGAAAAAGTTCCAGGAGATTAACGCTGCCAAAGAACGCATCTGGAAGGCACGCGGATTGTGAATCGTGAGCATATATCACTACCGATAAGTAGACTCTACATTGAAACAACCACCCATCATCGTTCCAGAGGGTTTGCACGAGGTGTTGCTGCATGCCTGTTGCGCACCATGCTCGTCGGCCATTGTTGAATGGCTGACAGCTCACGACGTGCGCCCCACCATCTTCTATTTCAACCCCAATATCTGGCCCCGCGAGGAGTACGACATCCGCAAGAATGAGAGTAAACGTCACGCTGAGAGTCTTGGACTGCAGTGGATAGATGGTGACTACGACCACGATTCGTGGCTTGCCGGTGTTTGTGGCCTGGATCGTGGTGCGAGCCACGATGCGCTGCTGCATTGCGATATGGCGCGTGAGCCTGAGCGCGGGCGTCGTTGCGAGCAATGCTTCACGTTTCGACTCATGGCCACTGCAAGGAAAGCAAGTCAGCTGGGGCTACGTTTTTTTGCCACCACGCTGGCTTCTTCGCGATGGAAGAGTCTTGAGCAGATTGAACGTGCGGGGCATCGTGCCGAGAGTGCAGTGCCAGGTACCGTGTTCTGGGCGCAAAATTGGCGAAAAGGCGGGCTGCAAGAGCGTAGGAATCAGCTGCTTATCGAGTATCATTTCTACAATCAGCTCTATTGTGGCTGCGAGTTTTCTATGCGGCCACCTCAAGACAAATAGGCAGTTTGCTGTCAGTTTGAATACTGCGGACTGGGAGTTTGTGACGTTCGGACTCTCAGTTTGCAGTATTCAAACTATGGCAAACTGTGTTTCTTCTGTTATGAATGCAATCAAATTTGTTTCTTTGGTCATACTGCTGAAAAATAATTCTAACCTTTGCTTGGCAGAACAGAAAATTATTAGTAACTTTGCATGCAGTTTCCGAATACAGAAAAATAACTTAAATAACAAACTTAAATTATGTCACAGATAAAAGGACACATTTCTCAGATTATCGGCCCGGTGATCGATATTTATTTCGACACCAAGGGACAGGAGGCTGAGAAAGTGCTGCCGAAGATTTACGAGGCAATCCGTATTGATCGTGGCCAGGGCAAGGAACTCATCGTCGAGGTGCAGCAGCACATCGGCGAGGACACTGTGCGTTGTGTGGCCATGGACAATACCGACGGACTGCAGCGCGGACTGGAGGCAGTTCCCTTAGGCTCACCCATCGTGATGCCTTCGGGCGACCAGATCAAGGGTCGTATGCTGAACGTGATAGGCCAGCCTATCGATGGTATGAAACAGCTCAACATGCAGGGCGCCTATCCCATTCACCGCGAGGCTCCTACGTTCGAGGAGCTCTCGACGAAGAAGGAGATCCTGGCCACGGGTATCAAGGTGATCGACCTGCTGGAGCCCTATATGAAGGGTGGTAAGATTGGTCTGTTCGGTGGTGCCGGTGTGGGCAAGACGGTGCTCATCATGGAGCTCATCAACAACATCGCCAAGGGCCACAACGGCTTCTCGGTGTTTGCTGGTGTGGGTGAACGCACCCGTGAGGGCAACGACCTGATTCGCGAGATGATCGAGTCGGGCGTTATCCGCTACGGCGAGAAGTTCCGCAAGGCCATGGACGAAGGCAAGTGGGATCTCAGCCTTGTGGATCCCGAGGAGCTGAAGAAGAGCCAGGCCACGCTGGTCTATGGCCAGATGAACGAGCCGCCAGGCGCACGTGCCTCAGTGGCTTTGTCGGGTCTGACGGTGGCCGAGGGTTTCCGCGACGGCGGTGGCAAGGATGGCGGCGCTGCCGATATCTTGTTCTTCATCGACAACATCTTCCGCTTCACCCAGGCTGGTTCTGAGGTGTCGGCTCTGCTTGGCCGTATGCCCTCAGCTGTGGGTTATCAGCCTACGCTGGCTTCGGAGATGGGTGCTATGCAGGAGAGAATTACCTCGACCAAGACGGGTTCAATCACTTCTGTGCAAGCAGTTTATGTGCCTGCCGACGACTTGACCGACCCTGCACCTGCCACGACGTTCACTCACCTCGATGCCACTACGGTGCTTGACCGTAAGATTGCCGAGCTGGGTATCTATCCCGCTGTGGACCCGCTGGGTTCCACCTCTCGTATTCTCGACCCGCTCATTGTGGGCAAGGCTCACTATGAGTGTGCCCAGCGCGTGAAGGAGATTCTGCAGCGCTACAAGGAGTTGCAGGACATCATCGCCATCCTGGGTATGGACGAGCTGAGCGACGAGGACAAGCTGACCGTGAACCGTGCACGCCGTGTGCAGCGCTTCCTCAGCCAGCCGTTCTCCGTGGCCGAGCAGTTCACGGGTCTGCCTGGTGTCATGGTTCCCATTGAGGACACCATCAAGGGCTTCAACGCCATCCTCGACGGCGAGGTGGACGACCTGCCCGAGCAGGCTTTCCTCAACGTGGGTACCATCGACGATGCCAAGGCCAAGGCTAAGAAACTGTTGGAGGCAGCTAAAGGATAAGTGTCTATGCTGAAACTGAAGATTGTATCTCCTGAAAGGGTAGAGTTCACCGGCGAGGTGGAAAGCGTGAGAGTGCCTGGCACACAAGGCAACTTCGAGATTCTGATGAACCATGCTCCCATCATCTCGACGCTCCAGAAAGGAGTTGTGGAGTACGACGGACAGCAGCTGGAAATACTTGGCGGCTTCGTCGAGGTGCAGAAGAATGAGGTGTCGGTCTGTGTCGAGATCAACGAATGATTGCCTACGCATCCGCTGCACTCCTGATAGTCGTGTTGGGAGTGTCCTATGTCAAAGGTTATGACCTTGTAAAGGCACGTTCACCCGAACACCTTCCGCACTTCTACCTGATAATGGCAACGGCACGCATGCTGATCTTGCTTACGGCTATAGGCCTCTACGTGTTGTTTGCCGGCAATAGAGACGATGCTGTCAGCTTTGCGCTTACATGCTTGGGCATGTATGTGGTGATGATGATAGTCACACTCTCCCTGAGACACTAATTTTATATTGAATGTATGAATTGTAAAATGAAACGACTGCTCTGCATGGCCCTGCTGCTCTTGGCAATGGCGCCGGCGACGAAGGCGGCAGACTTCTCGGCCAAGGAGGTGGTTCTTGAGCACATCAAGGACTCGCACGACTGGCACGTCACCGACATCAAGCAGGACGACGGCTCGATGAAGTCCATCGCCATCCCCCTGCCGGTCATCGTCAACAGCTCCACGGGCTGGCATGTGTTCTGCTCGTCACAGTTCGAGCACCACGCTGCCGCCGACGGGCTGCGCCACGTGAAGGCCGACGCTCCTGCCGACATTCAGGGGCTGGCCATCGCCACCGAGGGCGACCTTGCAGGCAAGATAGTGGAGAACGGCGAACCCGTTCTCGACCTGTCGATCACCAAGACCGTGGCCGTGATGTTCATCAACGTGGCCCTGCTGCTCTGCTGCATCTTGCTCAGCGCCCGCTGGTACAAGAAGCGCAAGGCCAGCGACGCCGCACCCGGTGGCTTCGTAGGCTTTGTGGAGATGCTGGTGATGTATGTGGTGGACGATATCATCAAGCCGGGCGTGGGACAGGGCTACGAGAAGTACGTGCCCTACCTGCTCACCTGCTTCTTCTTTATCTTCACCTGCAACGTGATGGGTCTTATTCCGTTCCCGCCGGGCTCGGGCAACGTGACGGGCAATATTGCCGTGACGTTCTTCCTGGCCCTCTGCACCTTCATCGTGGTGCAGTTCTCGGGTAACAAACACTACTGGAAGGACATCTTCTGGCCTGAAGTGCCTGTGCTGCTGAAGTGTCCCGTGCCCTTGATGCCTGTCATCGAGTTCGTGGGAATCTTCACTAAGCCCTTTGCCCTGATGATCCGACTCTTTGCCAACATGATGGCCGGACACGCCATTGCCGTGGCCATGCCCTGTATCATCTTCCTCGTGGCAACTTTGTCGGCAGGTGTGTTCTTCAGTATGAGCGCTGTGAGCGTCATCATGGCCATCTTCATGATGTGCCTCGAGTGCTTGGTCTGCTTCATCCAGGCCATGGTGTTCACCCTGCTCTCCTCTGTGTTCATCGGTATGGCACGCGCTGTGCCCGAGGGACACGAAGCATAAACAAAAGAATTAAATATTTAATAAATAACAATTTAAAAATCAAACAATTATGATTACTACATTATTAGCAGCAGAAGGTGTTGCAAAGTTGGGCGCCGCAGTGGGCGCAGGTCTCGCAGCCATTGGCGCAGGTATAGGTATCGGTAGGATTGGTGGCTCGGCCATGGACGCTATGGCCCGTCAGCCCGAGGTGATCAGCAAGCTGATGACCAACATGATTATCGCTGCCGCTCTTATCGAGGGTGTGGCTCTGTTCGCAGCTGTGATCGCCTTCATGTGTCTCTAATAGAAAAATTCCGCACAGCGTATGGATTTATTGATTCCGAGTACTGGCCTATTGTTCTGGATGTCTCTGACATTCCTTGTAGTGCTGGGCATTCTGTGGAAGTTCGGCTTCCCTGTCATCACCAACATGGTGGCAGAGCGCAAGGCTTTCATCGATGACTCGCTGCGCAAGGCTCACGAGGCAAACGAGCGACTGGCCAATATACAGAAAGAAAGTGAATCCATCTTGCAGCAGGCGCGTGAGAAGCAGGCTCAGATTCTGAAAGAGGCTGCCGAGACACGCGACGCCATCGTAGAGAAAGCGCAGGACAAGGCCCGTCAGGAAGGTGCCCGACTGCTGGACGACGCCCGTGTGGCCATCGACCAGGAGAAGAAGGCCGCCATTGCCGACATCCGCAAGCAGGTAGCTACGCTGAGCGTCGAGATTGCCGAGAAGGTTCTTCGCCAGAACCTGAAGGGCGACCAGGCACAGATGGATCTCATCAACCGTATGCTGGATGATGCTTCTCTTAAAAAATAAATAGGTACGTATGGATATAGGAGTAATATCGGTTCGCTACGCCAGGGCGCTGCTCAAGAGCGCCACTGATGCGAAGATCGAGGACAGCGTGTACCAGCAGATGCAGCTCTTGGCAAAGAGCTACGTCGAGGTGCCACAGCTGCGGCACACGATAGACAATCCGATGCTCTCGAAGGACAAGAAGGAGATGCTTCTGCTCACCGCCGTCGGTGGCGAGCAGGCATCGCCGCTGACCAAGGCTTTCATCGCCCTTGTGCTGAAGGAAGACCGCGAGAACATGATTCAGTTCATGGCCAATTCCTACGTCACTCTCTATCGCAAGCAGAAGAACGTCATCCGTGGTAAGCTCACCACCGCCGTCGCCGTCAGCCCCGACACGGAGCAGAAGATGCGCCGCATGGTGGAAAGCCGCACTCAGGGTATTGTGGAGTTCGAGACCGAGGTGAACCCCGACATCGTCGGCGGCTTCGTCCTCGAGTACGACACATTTCGCATGGACGCAAGTGTGAAGTCGAAGCTCAACAACATTCTTAACACACTGAAGAAATGATTTTAGGAGTTAACAGGAGATAGCTGTAGTTAACAGACTTTCAGCCTGTGGAGTTATCGGACAAAGGTTTTGTATGACAAATAGCTTCAAGGAAATAAAGGCATGGCAATATGCACATCAGTTCGTAATCGATGTGTATAGAGTTACTAAAGTGTTTCCCCCAGAAGAACGCTATGGGCTGTGTTCTCAGTTTCAGAGAGCTGCAGTATCTATACCTGCCAATATTGCTGAAGGCTATAAGCGGTTAAGCAAACAGGAAAAGCTTCGATTTCTCAATATCTCACAAGGTAGTTTGGAAGAATGCCGTTACTATATTCTTTTATCAAAAGATTTAAGTTATATTGAGGAGGCAACTTACAACGACTTGAACAATGAGGTAGAAAAAACAAGTTGGTATCTGAATGCTTATTGTCAAGGCATCATCAATAATAATGGTATAAAAGACTAATGTCCATTAACTTCTTGAGCGGTCGCAGACCGCGATAACTCCCAATAATTCCCCATAACTCCCTATAACAACAAAAAGAAGAACAATGTCAGATAAAATCAAACCAAGTGAGGTTTCACAGGTGCTTCTCGACCAGCTGAAGGGTATCAGCGACGGTGCTCAGTTCGACGAGGTGGGCACCGTGCTGCAGGTCTCCGACGGCGTGGCGCGTATCTACGGTCTGCGCAATGCCGAGGCCAACGAGCTGCTCGAGTTTGAGAACGGCACTATGGCCATCGTGATGAACCTGGAGGAAGACAACGTGGGTTGTGTGCTGCTGGGTCAGACGTCGGGCATCAAGGAGGGCATGGTGGTGAAGCGCACACGCCGCATCGCCAG
>ERZ842401.1654-NODE-1654-length-31393-cov-5.302987_pt1 | contig 31393 bp, 20 predicted proteins | sample MGYA00521270_ERZ842401 | MGnify/ENA primary metagenome ERZ842401 (study PRJEB31892, sample SAMEA3878208) | bioreactor metagenome | biome: Moose rumen | place: Sweden | collected 2011-10 | study: EMG produced TPA metagenomics assembly of the PRJEB12797 data set...
TTAATGATATCTCCCACCTTAGTTTCGCGAGTACAGTAGATGATTTGCTGATTAAAATCGCGTTCGTTTTCTGCTAATACATTGTCGGCAATATATTCTGAAACTCGGTCTATGTAGTATGATTCTTCTCCCATGAGCAGATAGACAGGTGCAAATTTACGATCTTTTATCTGCTGTATGATATCCCTATGGGTGATAGAAATTGTCTGTTTTGCCATAAAAAACTCTATATAATAGCTCTTTTAAACAGAGAAATATACTTATATTTGCATTCACATGCAAATGTATGAAAATATTAGAAATGCAGCAACTGAATTTACCTACATATGCGGCTAAAATCATTAAAAAAGGCACAGAATTGAAGATTTATGACATTCTGCGCCGTAAGTATGTAGCTTTGACACCGGAAGAATGGGTCAGACAGAGCTTCGTTCATTTTCTGATAGACTACAAGGGTTTTAATCCGACACTTATGGCCAATGAGGTTGCAATATGCCTAAACGGCGTAAATAAGCGCTGTGACAGCGTTTTGTATTCGAAGTCACTAATTCCACGTATGATTATAGAATACAAGCGTCCTGGCGTAGAAATAACCCAAAAGGTATTTGATCAGATTTGCAGGTACAATATGGCGTTGCATGTGGAGTATCTGATAGTAAGTAACGGGTTAACTCATTACTGCTGCAGGATAGACATTGAGAAGGGGGCGTATTCTTTCCTGGAGGATATACCTATGTATGAGGATTTGTAGCCCAGACAGGAGATAGTATAATGACTTGTGCTACAAATGCGATAGAATAGTTTACTATCCGGAAAAAGAAAAAGGGCATGCTTTAACGGCATGCCCTTTTATTAGGTTATATCTGTCTGCAATTATTTAGCAGAGATGATAGCGATACGGTTAGAAGCAGAACCAGTTACACCCTGACCAACAGCTGTGTTAACTGTAACGCCCTTGCTCTTGAGGTACTCAGCAACAGCGTCAGCACGCTTCTGAGAAAGTTTCTTGTTGTAAGCAGAGTTACCTTCTGGAGATGCAGTAGCAACGATTTCAACGTTACCCTTAACCTTGTCGAGGTCAGCCTTAGCCTCTGCAGTAAGAGCAGAAGAACCCTGAGCGAATGTTACGACTGTTGTAGCAGCAACAGCTGGAGCAGCAACTGGCTTTTCAACAACCTTCTCAACAACCTTCTCAACAACAACCTCCTTTGGCTTCTTAGCAAGTTCGTCGTTCAGGCGAGCGATTTCAGCACGGAGAGCGCTGTCATCATATACCTTGAAGTAGTGAGTACCGTTGCTTGTACCGAAGTGGTAGATGTAAGCAGCAGTGATGTGGAGCTGAGCTGATCTTTGGCGAAGTGGGAACTTAGTACCGCCTTCACTATCCTTAGTCCAGTCAACGGCAGGCTGGATACGGATTGTGTGAGCCTTAGCCTCACCGAGGTTGAAGAGGAAGTCAAGACCAGTCTTGAGACCGATTTCGTTGCCATACTTAAACTTCTTATTAGGAGCATAAGTGTGAATCCAACCAATACCTACAACAGCACCAACTTCGAATGTACGTGGAACACCCTTATAACCACCGAAGAGGTTAGAGAAGTTCAAAGTTCCGTTGATACCTACATAGTGACCACGAACGATAGTCTTGTAGCTACCATTATATTCGTTAAAGTGAACTCTTGGCTGAGTTTCGTCTCCGTATGCATGAGAACCGAACCAAGCAGTTCCTTCGATTTCAGCACCCCAAACTGGAGTAAACTGCTTACCGATGAAAATAGAAGCTGTTCCGTTTACTGGGAAAATCTTCTTAAACTTAAGTGGAGTAGCTGCACCACCACCAATACCGATATACCAGTTATCAAATGGCTTCTGAGCTACGAGAGCTGTTTCAGCGCTTGCGCTTAAAACTGTTGCCATAGCAATGGCAAAACTCAAGAAAAATCTCTTCATGTCTTTAAAGTTTTTGTTAATAATAAAGTTTATAAAAATTTGAAATGTTTAGTTTCTTTTTTTATGTGTTTCCTACTATGTAAGACCCACTTTTTTAATTTTAGCTTTAAAATCGTGGCAAAGGTAAAAAAAATAGTTTTACATTAAGAAATTTTTTTTATGTTTTTTTTATATTTTCTTGTATTATGTACTAATATTTACCTTTTTGTGCACTAATTTTCTTCTTTTTCGTCCTTTTTGCTACGTCTTCCAATTTTCTTTTTTGGTTTTTCGTCTTGGGTTGAAGAATTTTGTACTCCTGCAAGTTCTGGGTCGATAAGAATTCTTCCACAATATTCGCAAACGATAATCTTTTTTCTCATTCTAACATCCAGCTGACGCTGTGGTGGAATCTTTGCGAAGCATCCTCCGCAGGCATCTCGCTGTACATATACAATTCCGAGTCCGTTGCGTGAGTTCTTGCGGATTCTCTTGAAGGCCTGCAGCAGGCGTGGCTCGATAGAGAGTTCGAGATTCTTTGATTTCTCTCTCAGTTTTTCTTCCTCTGCTTTAGTTTCAGCAATAATCTCATCGAGTTCGTTTTTCTTTATTTCCAAGTCTTGGTTACGTCCTTCCAGAATCTGCTGGTTCTTCTCCAGGTATTCTTCTTTGCTCTTTTCTTGTGCTGTAGCTTCGCGGATGCGTTTGTTGCAGAGTTCAACTTCCAACTGCTGGAACTCGATTTCTTTGTTAAGCAAGTCGTATTCACGATTGTTTGCTACGTTGTCGAGCTGTTCCTTGTATTTAGCCAGTTGTTGAGAAGCGAGATCAATTTTTGTTTTCATCTCGTTAATACGAGAACGCAGATCGCTTACATCTTTCTGTGTGTTCTCGATACGTGTCTTGAGTCCTTCGATTTCGTCCTCCAAGTCTTCTACCTCGAGTGGGAGTTCGCCTCGCAAGATACGAATCTTATCGATCTCAGACAGCATCAACTGCAACTGATAAAGGTTTTTCAGTTTTTCCTCTACCGACATTTCAGTAGATACGGTTTCTTTTTTCTTAGCCATATAAACCTACCTTTTAATCTACTGTTCTGATGAATAGACAACCTTGCCACTTGATATAGTATACTTTATAACTCCGGGTAATGTCTGCCCTATAAAAGGTGAATTGCAAGCCTTGGATGCAAATTTGGATGGAACTACATAACTTTCATCAGGGTTAAATATCATGATATCAGCTTCCTTCCCTTCTTTTAGGCACCCTCCGGGTATATTATAAATACGTGCCGCATCTATGCTCATACGTTCTATAAGTTCCATAAGTGTCAGATATCCCGGATTCACCAGTTCTCGAAGGCCAAGCGAAAACGCCGTTTCAAGTCCAATAATACCACTTGGAGCGTCTTTAAAATCCTTTTTCTTTTCTTCTATGCTATGAGGGGCATGGTCGGTCGCTATCACATCAATTGTTCTGTCTTTAAGTCCCTTTATTATAGCCATCCTGTCGCTTTCTTTTCTGAGAGGCGGATTCATCTTGGCAAGCGTACCATACCTAATTACAGCTTCATCTGTAAGGCTGAAATGATGAGGAGTCGCTTCTGCGCATACAGGAATGTTCTGCTCTTTAGCCTCTCTTATAAGATCAACCGCTTCTTTTGTGCTTATATGCTGAATTGTAAGCGTGCATCCTGTTTCCTTGGCAATCTCTATATCTCTTTTAACCATTGTAATTTCAGCCATACGATCAGACCCTGTAAGGCCAAGGCTTTGCGCTGCGTTTCCGGAATTTACACCATTTTCCTTTATATACTCGGGATTTTCTTCGTGAAGACTTATGACTTTATGAAGTCTGGCGCTTCTCTTACATGCCTCTATCATAAGTTTTTCTTCTATAACAGGCTTACCATCATCTGAAAACAGCACAGCCCCTGCATCTTTTAGGGCCTCCATATCGGTAAGTTCTTTGCCTTCCATCCCTTTAGTTACATTACCGCAGACATAAACATGAATACCGGTTTTTGCACCCTTTTCAAGAGCATACCTAAGAGTCTTTGGATCATCCATAGCAGGGATGGTATTACCCATCATAATAACGCTGGTATATCCTCCCTTAGCCGCAGATGCTGCTCCGGTTATAATATCCTCTTTATAAGTTTGCCCCGGATCTCTAAAATGAACATGCCCATCTATGAGACCTGCTGTTACAATAAATCCATCGGCATCAATAATTTTAATCAAATCTGCATCAGGTAATTTCGTTTCGTCTATTACTGTGCAAATCTTCGATATCTTACCATCGTCAGAAATAAGAACATCGGCCTTTCCTTCCCTTCCGGAACTTGGATCCATTAAATATCCGCCTTTAATAAGAAGCATAAATCTTCTCCTTTTATAAATACGATTGTTAGTTTATATATCTAAAGCAAATGGGTAATTTAATAAAATAAATATTCGCTTTAAAGTGTTTCTAATTTGACCTATCATGCTTATCTAAATTATAATAAATCTGCACTTGTGGTTTTGTTTAATATATATCACTTAACCATACAATGCAAACAAAAAATAAAAATGGAGCACAAAATGTTAAGATTCATTATAACAGTATTATTCCTAATAGTATTTTTTATTATCTCTATTCCGCTTATGTTAATTGAACTTATAATAGGTCTTTTTAACAAGAATCTTCAAAAGAGAAGTTCCCTTTTCATAGTATCACACGCCTTTAATATTGTTGCATTCTTATGCGGAGTTAAATTGACTGTAAAAGGTGAAGAAAATGTTCCCAAGGATGAAGCAGTTCTCTATATCGGTAACCATCTAAGCTACTTCGATGTTGTTATTACCTATGCAAGAGTTCCAAGACTTACCGGGTACGTTGCCAAGAAAGAATTTTTGAAAATTCCTGTTCTTTCCTGGTGGATGATATTTCTTGACTGCCTTTTTATGGATAGAAATGATGTCAAGCAAAGTGCCCAGGTAATCTTTTCTGCAATCGATAAGATTAAGAGCGGAATATCTGTCTGCATCTATCCTGAAGGAACCAGAAACAAGGATGACAAAACTCTTATGGAATTCCATAAAGGAAGCTTCAAACCTGCCCAGCGTACCAACTGTCCCATTGTTCCTATGGTAGTTACTCATACGCGTGACATATTCGAAGCTCATCTTCCGTTTATCAAATCACAGCATGTGATTTTGGAATATCTTCCACCTGTTCGTTATAACGACCTGTCCAAGGAAGATCAAAAGCAAATCAACGAATACTTCCGTAACATGATTCAAACAGCATACAATAAGAACCTGCTCGAAAAGTAATGCATATTACTCAAACTTCCCCACATCGAAAACGGCGCCAGCTCCATTCGCTAACAAAGGTGGCCATCATTTACTTGACGGCCACCTTTGTTAGTGAATGGAGCTGGCTCTGTTTTCGATGTGGGGCGTCTGATTAAATATCACATAATAGCGCTAAGAAGTATTAGTAATTCTGCATCTAGAATTGGATCATACAAAATCCCGGTTCCTGCGTCAATGTCTTTATAGGTATACTCAGTTGTATCTGTCGCAAGATTTGCTCCAAGTGGTCCTCTCCCAAGAAGATAATGTGCATGATTTTCTATTATCTCAACATATTCCTGACTGTAGATTATATGATTAGTAACAGTTAAGCACCGCATATTTCGAAGAATCACTCCTGTGTTTTCGTAATCATCCGTCGATATCATATAATCGGACTTCTTGGATGCAACACTGATTTTTTCTGCCTCATTCATCAAATCTTCCATGATTTTAGAGCATATCTCTTTATTAACAGGCTTGTTCGTTCGAAGATAGCATATTCCACCCATGAATATACTGTCTTTTGATACAAAATCCGAATCAAAAGAACTGCTTTTAAAATATAATGTAAGACCATTTTCATAGGTCTTCTGACCGGTCATTCTGTATAGCTGTGCTGATGCAAGAAATGATGCATCAAAGCTTCCGATTGCTCCCATAGATTTTGCTGCCTCAAAGGCGCTTATAGCTGCTTCAAGGCATTTGTCGCAATAATCAGAATCTATATCCGAATATACATAGCTAAACCAGGCAAGCGTTGCAGCAAAGCTAATCGTAGCTTCAGCTGTTATATCTGTCACTACAACATCGGCCATAGAGAGATTCTCACCCTCTTTGGCGCTTGTCAGAGCTGATGCATATACCCCACCGCTTTTTGTATCTTGCATTTTCAGAAGCCAGTCAATTTCATATCTTACTTCATCCAGAATATCCGGAACATCGTCGCCGCTTTCCGGAATTCCATAATCATTTGCAAAAACATCAGGATTCATTTCATAGGCCAGAAGTAAATTGTCTATAATAAGGCATCCTGTGACAACGTCTCTGTCTGCAGCAAAATCCAAATGCCATCCGCCTGTTATATCAAGACTCACAGAACTGTTATCTTCCAGTTTTGCAAGATCACTATGACATATTCCTCTTGCATCATCTTTTGCATATTCCTGCGTCAATGCTATTCCGCATCTGTTAAGATAATACTGTCTTAGTGCGCTTTCATAGAGGGTATTATACACATCATTCCCTATGGAAAAAGAGCACGACTCCCCCATTCCTTCAGCGTAGATATAATATTCACCATCTGTCTGAAAGTCTGTAAATGTTCCACTTGCAACATATTCATCTGAATCTTGTAATTTAGTATCTGAAGTTATAGATTCCTTGGATGAATCCGACCCACTTACATTAGTTGACGAATCCAAAGACATATCCCTGGGCCATGAAATTGTACCTGTAAATACTGTACTATCGTCAGATAATCTCCTTATTTCGAAGGTCGTAGGAATAGATGTATTATCAGCTTTATCTCTTTTAAAAAGAACGGTTTTCAAAGCTCCTGTTCTGTATCCGTTCTGATCAACCAAAATACAAGGGGATATACTCTGTATCTGCTGCGCCGATTCCAAGGCCGGGTCAGGTGTTATGAGCGAATCTTCCTGTATCGTATCCGTGATAGGATTGACACTGGATGCATTTTTTGCGCATCCTGTCAAAAGCACAATGCACACAAAAAACGCAATACCTGTCGCAGGTCTTATTCTATAAGTCAGCATAATACAAGTAATCCCCCAAATATTTAATGTTTATACAAAAGGTAATGACTGCTTATGTCCCCAAGCATATTACTTTTGCTTTTTCTTACTTTTGTCTATTGAAATTTATAAGACATCCATCAAGAATAATCTTTCTCTCATGGTCTGTAAGGTCGCCAAGAGTCATCGTAAAATCCTTCGTCTGTCCGTTTCCAACTGCTACTGCTCTTATAATATCGGCCTTATCTTCAACTTCTTTTCTTATATCAGGAAGGTATATGTAATCAAGATTTTTGAAAGGAAGTTCACCCTCTTTTATTATAAGCGGCAGCATTCCCCAGTTAATAAGGTTCGACCGATAACGCTTCGTAGCGTATTCATTGGCAACATTAGCCCAGCCGCCAAGCACCTTCTGACAGGATGCAGCCTGCTCTCGCGCAGATCCATCTCCGGGTTTTACAGCGAAGATTGTAGACCCAAATCCAATAGCCTCTACATCTAATTGTATATCAGATCCTTCTTTATTCAAAGTATCGATAACATCTTTAAGTTCAGGAAGCGCCTCGTATGGATTCTCCCCCTTCACAAGCGCGTTTTCAGCCTTTTGAGCCTCTTTGGCACGTTCCACATACTCAGGATCCTTTCTTGAAAGTGTAAACTGTGCAAGTCCTAAAGGATTGGATCTGTAAGATGATGTTTCTCCTGAAGGTATTAACTCATCAGTTGTCGTAACAGGATCATGGATTTCAGATACAACCTTCAAAAGCAAATCCTTAGGTAGTGCCTCCATCTTAGGCCAGTCCTTGATATTAGGTCCAAACTGTATCTCAACATCCGGATCTGCGACGCCTTTAGAGTCAAAGACACGATTTTTATAAATATTAGAATCAAAGTGATAGATATACTTATTGTATTCACCATCAAAATCAGTTGCCGGCGTAAGAAATCCCTTGTTAGCAGCCGTTGCTGCAATAGATCTTGCATCCATAAGAGCGACAGAAGAAATCTGCCCATTCTGAACCTTGGAGCCCTCTCTGTTAGGGAAGTTACGTGTTGAATGACGAATTGAGAATGCATTATTAGCAGGTGTATCTCCTGCTCCAAAACATGGTCCGCAAAATGCTGTCTTAAGTACAGTACCCGTCTCAAGAAGGCTTGCGGCAACACCGTTTTTCAATAATTCCATATAAATCGGTGTAGATGCCGGATATACGGACATAGTAAACTTATCTGCACCAATATACCGGCCTTTCATGATATCAGCTGCTGCACAGATGTTCTCAAAGCCTCCGCCGGCACAGCCTGCAATTATTCCCTGATCTACCAACAATTTTCCATCAACTATTTTGTCTTTTAGAGAATATTCGATTTTGTCGCCAAATGAAACCTTAGCCCTTTCTTCTGTCTCGTGAAGCATCTGTTCAAGGTTTTCATTCACAAACTCAATCTCATATGCCATCGAAGGATGGAAAGGCATTGCAATCATAGGTCTTATGGTAGATAGATCTATCTTAACAACACCGTCATAATATGCAATGCTTGAAGGTGCAAGCTTTTTATAATCCTTCTTTCTTCCATGAATTTCATAGAAATTCTCTATCTCTTCATCGGTCTGCCATATGGATGAGAGGCAGGTTGTCTCTGTTGTCATAACATCAACGCCTATACGAAAATCTGCCGAAAGCTTTGAAACTCCTGGTCCTACGAATTCCATTACTTTATTCTTAACATAGCCATTTTTAAATACTTCACCTATAATCGCAAGAGCAACATCCTGAGGTCCTACTCCCTTTACAGGCTCACCCGTCATATAGATAGCAATAACACCCGGCATCTTAATATCATAAGTTTGACCAAGGAGCTGTTTGACAAGCTCAGGGCCCCCTTCGCCCATTGCCATAGTTCCCAGAGCTCCGTATCTTGTATGAGAGTCTGAGCCAAGAATCATACCGCCACAGCAGGCAAGAACCTCCCTTGCAAACTGATGAATAACAGCCTGATGAGGTGGAACGTACATTCCGCCATATTTCTTGGCTGCAGTAAGCCCGAACATATGATCATCTTCATTGATTGTGCCGCCAACTGCACAAAGTGAGTTATGACAATTAGTAAGAACGTAAGGAATTGGGAATTTAGTAAGACCTGATGCACGTGCCGTCTGAATAATACCAACATAAGTAATATCGTGAGAAGTCAATTTATCAAACTTAATCCGTAAATTATCCATATTATCCGAAGTATTATGGGATTTAAGAATGCTATAAGCAATAGTACCCTTTCTAGCTTCGTTTTTGTCAATAAATTTACCGGTTTTGGCAATAGACAAATCTTTGGCATTTCCATCATCTTCAATAATATCTGTGCCATTCACAAGATAAGCGCCATTCTTAGTAATAGTTATCATCTGTACCTCCTGCCAATAAAATCACTTCTATTGTTTGTGATATACGTGTATACAATCTTGCATTTATAAATATACAATTATATGACCACATAATCAAGTTGTGAAACTTAAAAGCTCTCACATAATTTTACATATGTGAGAGCTTTTTGAATTTTTATACCTTTATCTTATCAAGATGCCATATATCTTCTACATACTCTTCAATTGTCCTATCCGACGAGAACTTGCCGCTGCATGCCGTCTGAAGCATAGCCATTTTAGCCCACAAGGCTTTGTCTTCATAAGCTTTTCTGACTTTCTCCTGTGCCTTGGCATATGAATGGAAATCTTTGAGGATAAAATAAGTATCCGCCTTACTTGTATCTTTGGTATTAAGAAGCGAATTCCAAAGCGGTCTGAAAAGCTCTTTGTCCTTACTGAAAGTTCCGTCAATCAGACGATCAACTGTCTTTTTAATCACAGGATCATTATTGTAGATACTCATAGGGTCATAATCATTTTTTCTCTCATGCTCTATTACTTCATCCGAAGACATACCAAAGATAAATGCATTATCCTGGCCGACTTCTCCGACAATTTCAACATTGGCGCCATCCATAGTACCTATCGTCACTGCACCATTTAGCATCATCTTCATATTGCCTGTTCCGGATGCCTCGCGGCTTGCTGTCGATATCTGCTCAGACACATCTGCTGCCGCAAAAATAAGTTCTGCATTAGATACCTTGTAATCTTCTATAAATACGACCTTTATACGTCCATTTACATCGCTATCATTATTGACAACATCAGCTACCGAATTGATAAGTTTTATCGTAAGCTTGGCAATGCGATAACCGGCTGCAGCTTTTGCACCGAATATAAAAGTTTCTTTGGGCATATCAAATTTCGGATCAGACTTAATCTTGTCATAAAGATATATTACATGGAGTATATTAAGGAGCTGACGTTTGTACTCGTGGAGCCTTTTTACCTGACAATCATATATAGAATCAGGATCAACAATAATTCCATTATGCTGGAGGATATATTTGGCAAGGCGCTCCTTGTTCTTTTTCTTGATAGCCATGAATTCCTTTTGTGCCTTAGCTGTATCAACGGACTTTTTGATTCCTTTGAGGACTGTAAGATCAGTAACCCATCCGTCTCCGACTTTTTGGGTACACCAATCTGCCAAAAGAGGATTCGCATGCATAAGGAACCTTCTCTGCGTAATACCATTGGTTTTGTTATTAAACTTCTCCGGCATCATTTCATAGAAATCCTTAAGTTCTCTCTTTTCAAGAATTTCAGTATGAAGCTTTGCAACCCCGTTAACTGAATGACTTCCCACGATTGCAAGATGTGCCATCCTTACCTGATTATCATAAAGAATTGCCATCTTTCGTATCTTTTCATCAATATTAACTTTAGAGTCGCTCGAATATCTATTTACTATTTCTATATTAAATCTTCTATTGATTTCTTCGACAATCTGATAGATACGTGGAAGAAGTCTCTGGAAAAGATCCTGCGGCCACTTTTCAAGCGCTTCTGCCATTATTGTATGATTAGTATAACAGCAGGTCTTTGTGGTAACCTCCCAAGCTTCATCCCATTCAAGATAATAGTCGTCCATAAGAACTCTCATAAGCTCTGCTACGGCAACTGTTGGATGAGTATCATTAAGCTGGAAAACATTCTTTTCGTAAAATTTTCTAACATCGGTATGGTTTCTCAAATATTTCTGAACTGCAGTCTGAACAGATGCAGAAATAAAAAAGTATTGCTGCTTAAGTCTAAGCTCTTTACCTGCTATATGATTATCATTTGGATATAAAACTTCGCATATCTGCTTGGCAAGATTCTCCTGCTCAACAGCCTTTTGATAGTCACCTTTATCAAAAGAGTCGAGCTGGAAATTATTGATAGGCTCGGCATCCCAGATACGAAGAGTGTCCACAACTTTATTACCATATCCAAGTATAGGAAGGTCATAAGGAATCGCTCTTACAGCCTGATAATCCTCATGCTGGAACATTGTACGACCGTTTTCATCCTGATACATCTTGACATATCCGCCAAATTTAATCTCCTTGGCATATTCCTGGCGTCTAAGTTCAAACGGATTACCGTTTACAAGCCAGTCGTCCGGTTTTTCAACCTGATATCCGTCATGTATTTCCTGACGGAACATACCGTATTTGTAACGGATTCCGCATCCATAAGCAACATAGTTAAGAGAAGCAAGCGAATCAAGGAAACATGCAGCAAGACGCCCTAAACCGCCATTACCAAGAGCAGGATCGGGTTCCTGATCTTCAATGAGGTTAAGATCAACTCCAAGTTCATCCAGCACCTCACCTACACCTTCGTATGCACGAAGATTGATAAGGTTATTACCAAATGCCCTTCCCATCAGAAATTCCATGGACATATAATAGACAATCTTGGGATCTTGCTCCTTAACTGCCTTCTGGGTATCCATCCACTGATCCACTATCTGATCCTTGAGGGCAAGACTGGCTGCCTGGTATATCTGTTGCGGAGTTGCTTCTTCTAATGTTCTTCTGTATAGAGTTTTGATATTGTACAAGACACTGCGTTTGAATAATTCCTTATCGAAAGTTACTTCCTGCTTAACTTTGGCCATCTGTATACCTCCAGAATATAAATTATTTAAGTAGAACACCAGGGCCGTATATGACACTGACGGCATATAGATTATTTTGGTACAGGTTATAGTACAAAATACATATACATTGTACTTCATTTTTGGTTAAATTGGCAAATCTTTTGAATGTATTTGCAGACTTCCCACATCGAAAACAGCGTTTACTCCGGCTTGGATGTGGGCAGACGCCGCGAAATAGATGGCGATGGGCACCTCACATCCAAGCCGGAGCAAACGCTGTTTTCGATGTGGGAAGTTTGAGTGTATTAGTTATTAAGAACCATAAAGGCTGCAAGATTACCACGCTTTTTTCCTTGCACTCTGTGAGAAAATAGGTAGTCAGGATTACAATGAGTACATATATCGGTAACGGTTATATGTTCTTTCAAAACTCCTTCCTGTATCAAAGTAGTTCTTATCGCTTCCCATAGGCTAAGCTGATACTTCCCGTTTCTTTTTTGGTATAAGATATGAGATTCTGGTAAGCGCTCTCTTTCTATGAGCTCACCATCGTTATTTTCGCCAGAGCTACTGCGAGTATTAGGCAATATTATCGAAGGATTATAATAAGGGATTTCTTTTATCTTGAATTCTTCTATAAATTTCTCAGCTACGTCACTACTTACTTCGTAGCAATCAGTACATATGGAAGGAGCTATTGCACATATAAGATTAGACGGATCTGTCTCAAACTCCCTGTTCATAGCTTCTATAGTTCTTGCACCAATTCTTTCTACTGTTCCCTTCCAGCCTGAATGTACAAGACCTATAGCTTTATTTAAAGGGTCTACCAAATATATAGCCGGGCAGTCTGCATGGAAGGTTGTTAGTATTATTCCGGGAGTATTCGTAATCATGCCATCAATATCAACATAGTCTCTGTCTTTACAAACGCCCTTACCCATGTCATTACTTGTGACTAATCTAACATTATTGGTATGAGTTTGAAATGTTGTAACGAAATGTTCAAGACTCCTGCCATATCCTAGTATTTGAGCCATGCGTCTGTAATTTTCTTCTACGTCTTTACGTATATCGCCTCTGGTGAAACTAAAATTACTCTCTGCAAAATCACCTTTTGAGGCTCCGCCTATTCTGCAACTAAATGCATGACTTACGATTTTGGTATCCGTTATTGATGGAAATGTGAGATATTCCATTCCGTTTTCATGTTTATTAATGAGTACTACAGGTTTAGTTCCCTTTCTTACTATATTCATCTCTATCCCTTTGTATTATTCATATTCCCCAATTTAGTAAGTAACTTAAGCTTACAACTTGTCAAAGTAGCGTCCCCTTTACTGTTGTGTAGGTACAGCCGGTTTATAAAGTATCTGAACCTGCACAACAGTAAAGGGGTGGCACCAGTTTGGCAAGTGGGAAGTTTGAGTAAGTTAGTAATAAAGGATGCTCATTGAATGATATACTGCATATCTACCAGTATCAAATCCAAAGATGCATCCTTTATAACATCAACCTATGTTTTTCATAAAAAGAAACTATTACAAAATCAAACTTTCTTTACGCCAATCTTACAATTCTCGCCGTTAATATCCCATTCCTTAGCACTGTCAAGGTCATTGTCATAGGAAATCGAATTTGCAAGAACCTTAGTTGAAAGAGCAGCTTCTTCGCCTTTAACAGCTGCAATAACCTTGTCAGAACCGGTCAAAGACACTTCAATTCTATCCATAACTTCAAATCCTGAATCTTTACGCATTGTCTGAATCTTTGATATAACCTCGGCTACAAGGCCTTCATTTACAAGTTCATCAGTAAGATTAGTATCAAGGACTACTGTAATACCCCAATCTTCCTGGCTCATAAAGCCTTCCTTCTGAGTCATGTCTATAAGAAGATCTTCCTTGGTAAGTTCAACTGTTTCGCCGTTTACTTCAAACTTTATAAGACCTTCAGAATTAAGAGTATCCATAGCAGCATTCCCATCCAGGTCTGCAAGATATTGCTTAATGCCACCAAGGAGTTTTCCGTATTTAGGTCCTACAGTCTTGAGCTGAGGTTTAAAGTTATAGCTTGTAAAGTCGCGAACATCGTCAGTAAATGTTACAGTTTTGACATTAAGCTCGTCTCTGACAATGTCCTGATAGAAATCACTCATAGCCTTGCCGGTAGAGGCCTCATCATTTGTAGATACCTTCACATACATCTGTCCAAGAGGCTGGCGATTCTTCATGTTGCAGGCATTTCTGCATGCACGGCCGAGTACTACTACATCAAGAACCTCTTCCATATCATCTTCGAGTTCTTTGTCTACAAATTCTGTGTTAACAGTAGGATAATTGCAAAGGTGGATTGACTCCGGTGCATCCTTAAAGTTCTCTCTTACAAGATTCTGATATATTTCCTCTGTCATAAAAGGAACCATAGGTGCTGCTGCCTTACAAATCTCAACAAGACATGTATATAATGTCATGTATGCAGAAACTTTATCCTGCTCCATTCCCTTAGCCCAGAAACGCTCACGGCTACGACGAACATACCAGTTAGACAGATCATCAACGAACTTATCCATTGCCTTAGCAGCTTCTGGAATCTTATAATTCTCAAGATTCTTGTCAGCTAGCTCGATCGTAGAATAAAGACGTGACAAAATCCACTTATCCATTACAGAGAGTTTTTCTTTTTCAAGCTTATATTTTGACGCATCAAAGCCATCAATATTAGCATAGAGTACGAAGAATGCATAGGTGTTCCATAGTGTTCCAAGGAACTTACGCTGTCCTTCCAAAACTGCCTTACCATAAAATCTTGAAGGAAGCCATGGTGCAGAGTTCGTATAGAAATACCAGCGAATAGCATCAGCGCCGTACTGGCCAAGTGCTTCCATAGGATCTACCGCATTACCCTTGGACTTACTCATCTTCTGTCCGTTTTCATCCTGTACAAGCCCTAGAACTATTACATTCTTAAACGCCGGTTTATTAAAAAGAAGTGTAGCTTCTGCATGAAGTGAATAGAACCATCCACGAGTCTGGTCTACCGCTTCTGAGATAAACTGCGCAGGAAACTGCTTTTCAAAAAGTTCCTTATTTTCAAAAGGATAGTGAAGTTCCGCATAGGGAGCAGCACCTGAATCAAACCAGCAATCGATAACTTCAGGAACTCGCTTCATAGAGCCGCCGCATTCCGAGCACTTGATAATGTATTTGTCTACATAAGGACGATGTAGCTCAGATGTAAGCGCTGACTCATCTCCAGAGAGCTCGGCAAGCTCTTTTTTGGATCCAACAGCAATCTTCTTGCCGCAATCAGGGCATTCCCAAATATTAAGAGGTGTACCCCAATATCTGTCTCTAGACACTGCCCAGTCCTGGATATTCTCAAGCCACTTGCCGAATCTTCCTTCGCCGATTGACTCTGGGATCCAGTTAATCTCTTTATTATTTCTTACAAGGTCGTCTTTGATATCTGTAACCTTAATAAACCATGACTCACGAGCATAGTAGATAAGAGGTGTATCACATCTCCAGCAGTGAGGATAGTCATGCTCTGCCTTAGGTGATGAGAAAAGAATTCCTCTTTTGTCAAGATCCTTAAGCACTTCCGGATCAGCTGATACAGCGCCTTGCTCAATTTCCTTCTGTGTAGGTTTGCAACGCATACCTGCAAATTTGCCCGTCTCCGGTTTAAGACGTCCCGCAGCATCAACCATCTGAACAAATGGTGCATCATACTTTCGGCCAACTCTTGCATCATCTTCACCAAATGCAGGAGCTATATGTACAATACCTGTACCATCTTCCATAGTTACATAATTATCGCAGTATACAAAGAATGCTTTCTTGTGCTGTTTATCAGTCTCTGCTTTTGCGCATTCATATAAAGGCTCGTATTCCTTGTACTCAAGTTCCTTGCCTTTGTAGGTTTGAAGAACTTCATAAGCAGGCTTTCCATCAGGATTCACTTTCTCGTCTTTGGCAAGCGGACCTATAACCTTGTCAAGAAGAGCTGATGCCATATAGTAGGTGTTGCCATCAACGCACTTTACCTTTGCATACTCTTCATCAGGATTAACGCAAAGTCCGATATTAGAAGGAAGTGTCCATGGTGTTGTTGTCCATGCAAGGAAGTATGCATCTTCATCAGATACCTTGAAACGCACAACAGCTGTACGATCTTTGATTACCTTGTATCCCTGAGCAACCTCATGAGATGACAGAGGTGTTCCACAAGAAGGGCAATAAGGGACAACTTTGAATCCCTTATAAAGAAGACCTTTGTTCCATATTTCTTTAAGAGCCCACCACTCAGACTCAATGTAATCGTCATAATATGTTACATAAGGATTATCCATGTCAGCCCAAAATCCGACTTTGCCGGAGAACTGTTCCCACATTCCCTTATAAGTCCAAACAGACTCTTTACATTTTTTGATAAAAGGCTCAATACCGTACTCTTCGATCTGCTCTTTGCCTTCGATACCGATTTCCTTCTCAACCTCAAGCTCTACAGGAAGACCATGGGTATCCCATCCTGCCTTACGCGGAACCTGATAGCCTTTCATGGTTCTGTATCTGGGTATCATATCCTTGATTGCACGTGTCAGTACGTGTCCGATATGAGGCTTACCATTGGCTGTTGGCGGTCCGTCATAGAACATGTAGATTTCACTTCCGTCTCGTTGCGAAACGCTCTTATTGAAGATATCGTTATCTTTCCAGAAATCAACGATCTGTGCTTCGCGGTCTACGAAGTTCATACTGTTATCAACCTTCTTGTACATCTCTTTGCTCCTTATATATTTGTGTTATGTAAATTAGTTTGACAATTGAATGAGCCAGTACACCAAATAGCAAAGCTGTAATATGCAATAAAAAAGCTTTCGCCCTGTAAAAAGGACGAAAGCTTAAATCTGCTATCGTTATACCACCCATTTACACATACGCGCCGTATCAAAGATACAGTTGAATATGGCTCTTAATAACGGTAAGATACCGGCTTGGCCTACTGATAGAACCTTCAGCCTTGCAGCTTGGAAGTGATTTTCACAGAATGCTTACTCGATCTGCCTTGCACCAACCGGCAGCTCTCTATTTCTTTGGGCAATTCGCTACTGTCTTCGTCATAGCCTTTTTTATATTTGCATTAACTATAAAACTTTATGGTATAAATTGTCAAGCGTAGAATCAACCACAAAATGCCAGCGTAAAATCAACCACAAAATGAAAGGTAACGTAAGCATCTTTCAATTTGTTCAATGGCTTTTTATTCTGCACTTGAATCTTTGTCTGCTTCATCAGATGCTTCGCTATTATCTGCATCATCCGTTGTTTCTTCTGTCTGTGCATCATCAGAAGCCTCTTCTGACGAGTCTGTTGTAGCATCAGCTGTCTTTGCAGAATCACTTGAACTTGACTTATCGCTTCCTGCAAGTACCCAGCTGAAGTTATAATAAGTAGAATAGTATGACAAATCATCTTCAATATCAGCTGTCGTCTCATACCCATGCATTCCATAAACATGATAACCATCTTTGAAATTATGGCTGAGATATTCATACTTATAAAGATCTGTCGATACCTTCTCAGTAACAAGATTTCCGTCACCATCAAGAACGAGATCATCCATACCTACGACACAATAGAATGAATAATCTTCACTCTTATAGTTGATTGAGATCTTGTATGTCAGATATGCCTCAACATCATTATAGTAGCTAGTCTCATCCTTAGGTTCACCAATATACATTCCATAATATTCTACAGCTGAAAGTGTCACTTCGCCATCATTTGTAAGTTCTGTTCCAATATCAGAAGATGTATACATAATCTCCTGATCTTCAAGATAATCCTGCATCTGCTTAAGGACGTCATCTGTAATCTGAGACTTGCTTGTAACAGATACCTGAAGTCCTTCTACAGTGAACTCTTTAGAAATCTGTGTTGGCATAACGCCGTAAAGCTCTACAAAATAACTAATAAATTCTTCATCAGATTCTTCATCATCATATTTAATTGTGATAGTGATTACATCTCCGTTAGAAAGATTCTTTAAATCTTCGTATTCATAATTAAAGATATAATCATAATTATCATAATACTCATTTGTTACATTCGAAGTATCTAAGGATGCATATGCATTAGGTGCTGTACCAAAGTAGGTAATTTCAAGTCCTTCAAAAGGATCGAATGTAGGGATTTCTTCAAGTCCCTTAACTGTAAATGTTATTCCGTCTGTTGAAGTCTTGATATTAAGATCTTCAAGGAGCTGATCTGCATCATACTCAAATTCAACAGTTACTGTATCGCCATTTGAAAGCTCTTCAGCCTTATCAAGAGAAATCGCATCATCAAAATACTGTGCTATAAGCTTCTTGGCACTCTTATCTTTCATATCCTTGTCATCGCCATGATATTTAAGCTTATCACCAAAATCTTCTTTGAATTTGGAATCATCAAATTCAACAGTAGCTGTACCAAGACTATCATAACCGTCAAAATTTACAGTTACATATTCCTGAAGGTTTACTTCAATAGGACGTGATTTAAGATAGAAAAACAGTCCTCCAACAGCAGCCAAAACAAGAACAAGCACAGCAATTATAGGTATTAAAATTTTGCTCTTCTTTCCTTTATTTTGACCATTGTTAACAGTTGCAGCAGGATCAGGTACCCCTGCATAAATATTGTTGTTGTATGACTGTCCATTATTCTGTGGCATAGATCCCATTTCAGGCTGCTGGAAATTAGCATTCTGAAACTGTGCGCCATTTGACTGCTGTCCGAAATTATTCTGGAACTGAGCACTATCTGACTGCTGTCCGAAATTATTCTGGGAATTATCCGAACCTGAATTCTGAGTAGCTTCATTTGCATTAGCCACCTGACTCTCCGGAAGAATTACTTTAGTACCACATTCTGTACAAAAGAGCGTGCCATCCTGCAACTGGGCTCCGCAATTAGTGCATTTCATAAATATTACCTCCCTAAAATGCTACAATAAATAGTTCACAATCCGCTATTATAAAGGCTTTCGACGCCCTTACAGTTGGCAGACAATGACCATTGTAACACACTAATTTGCTATTGAAAAGCCGTTAATTTTACGATTCTTCGTATAATCACAAAAAGAAAGCACGTTTCAGAGAATTTAAAAAATTCTAAGTTTTTGCATCTGGCCCAAAACTTAGATTTTCAAAATTCACATTCTTGCAATGTTGCATGCTGATCGTCTGGATCTTACGATCTTCAATTACAATATCCTTGAATTTAATATTCTGAACCTCATATCCGGATTCATCAAACCCGTACAACTCAATTGCTGCAGCCTCTTTTATCCCACCGCCTTCAAAGCTATGCTGATCGTTATAACAGCCTTGAATGTGAATCCGTTCAAAAATACAATCTTTAAATATCGGAGGATGCTTTGCTACTCTTTCTCCGTCATCATTATAAAGGACAGAGTGCATCAATATTCTTGAAGTCTTGCAATCTGTAACATGGATATCTTTAACATAAGCACCGCGCTTTTTGGTTCCTTTTATCTCAATTCCACACCATGAATCCGACAAATCGCAATCCCATATTTTTACATCAGACACTCCTCCGCTCATTTCAGATCCTATGCATATTCCATGTCCTTTTTTGGAAACACAGTCAAAAACACGAATGTGCTCAGATGGTCTGTTTATAATATTGCCATCAGGGTTCTTGCCTGATTTTATTGCGACTCCATCATCGCCTGTGTTAAAGGTGCTTGCAAAAAGTGTACAGTTTGTCGAAGAATCCGGATCCCATCCATCTCCATTCCATACTCCGAACGAATTAATAGTCACATGATCTGTAACAATGTCGTCACAGTATATCATATGAACATTCCAACATGCGCCGTCAGAAAGGGTAAGACCTGTAATTCTAACATTAGAGCAATTGCTAAGATTGATAAGCCTGGGGCGTACTCTTCCCTGAATAGTATGATCATTCTCGTACTCTTTGATTTTATCTCCAAGCGATTCCAGATATTCTTTTTGCTTGATAGTTTCATCCTCGATTATAGCCATCCCAAGCTTCTGGCCGCCGGAACGTATTTCACCCTTTCCTCTTATCAGGATGTTGCTACACACAGGGCCGCTACTATGATCAAGTTCACCGGCATTAAGGAGCGAAGAATAACACAGATTCTCGTATCCTTCAAATCGGCTCATAATCATAGGAAGATAGTCATGAAAATCTGCCGTTCCGTGAAGTATCGCCCCATTATCAAGATATATTTCCATATCAGAGTGAAGCCGCAGGGCTCCTGTCATATAATCTCCACTTGGAAAAAATACCTGTTCCATAGGCCCGCAGTCATCGAACGCCTTCTGAATAGCAGCAGTATTCATGGTATGTCCGTCGCCGATTGCATTGTATGGCGCCTTTGTAACGTCAATTCTGTGCTTTGTTTTGGTAGTCTTTATTTTTAAGCAAGTCCTTTGGTTATCGCCATTTAAAATCGCACTTACATCTATAAAATATGTTGTATCCGGTTTAAGATTATCCCAAGTATAATGAGTCCTGTCTGTAACAGATTTTTGATCATTAATACTGACTTCATAATAGCAATTTGCATACTGGGGTTTATCCCACCATATTGTAATATCATTATCTGTAACAAGGCTATGTATATCCATTACATCCTCTTTCTTTAGAGCTGTTTTTTATAAATGAAAATATAGTTTTTGCATAAATCTTAGTATGAAAATTAATATAAAACTCAGAATTAAACTTAATATAAAACTCAGCATAAAACATTCATAATAAAGGTTACTCCAAGGCAAAATCAGTGTAATCCTCTTATCCAGGTTGCTGCCATAGATACCCATGCAGATGTTGAAGGCACATACTCTTTGGCTGCCTGAATATTACTAAGCGTGCACGACATGCCTTCTGCATCTTCAGGTGCATCTCCCTCTATTCCGGATGATATTGTTCTTTCATCTCCAAGAGAAAGGCCGTGACCACCTTGACGAAAAAGGTGATATTCTACCGGAATATTCTGGCTCATCAAAGCCTTTACGAGTAACACTGAATTCATAGGATGAACGCTTCCATCCTCAGCAGTTCCCCATATAAATGCAGGTGGAACATCTTTATTAACATTTTTTTCTAAAGACAGTTCTTCAAGAAGCTGCTTGTATTTTTCTTCTGATTCATAATCAGCTGCTGTTCCAATAAGATTTTCAATTGAACCTACGTGGGCATACTCTCCTGTTGAAATAACAGGATATCCAAGCATCATTCCATTTGGGCGAAGCTCCTTTACATCAACATGCCTATCCTCTTTGGCTGCACTATGAGCTATATCATATTCAAGCTGCTCTCTTACGAAATCTCTTGTCCAATTCTCACAATAACTGCAAACAAGGTGCCCACCTGCTGAAAAACCTATTGTATAAATTGCATTCGGATCAAGTTTGAATTCTTCTGCATGCCTTCTTAAGTACAAATGCGCCCTTCCAAGCTGAATAAGCGCATCAGGGTATCTTGCCGGCGCGCATGAATAGCGCAAAACCGCCGCATTATAACCCATTGCCAAAAACTGCATAGCAACCGGATCAGCTTCTCTGTCAGAAGTATAAGCGTATGCTCCGCCGGGGCATACTATAACCATAGGTCTTACTCTCCATGCAAAGTTTTTGCTAAGATCCTGTAAATAAACATGAAGTATTGCTTCCATGCCATGACGTGTACCACCAACTGCAGTATAAATAGTTTTCATATAAATACCTTTTCTTTCGATTCGTTGCAATCTTTGTGTTATGCATATGCTATTCTCTTTACATGGCTATGATGCATATCTGTTATCCAGTCTACATCATCAGTTATCCACTCCATGATATCAAGCATATGCTTTTCCCATTTAATTGTAGACTCCTTTTCTTCCTCTGTCATCTCATGTTCCATAGAAGTATCAATTTCATCATAGCCAAAAATATAATCACCGCTGTTCCATATAGAAAAATTCGAATCCGGCCCCTTATCAACTTCAGTTCGCGCATTCGAAAGCTCATCATGACGCCGCTTATATTCCTTGGTATCACCGTTTAACAAGTGTGTCATGAATACTCTGTGTCTTATCATGGACTTATCTTCTCTCACAATTCCAAAATCTTCATACATAAGATCCATATTACTTAAAAAATCACTCTTCCATTCCAAATATTCATTTAAAGCATCAATGACAGGGTCTAGAATATCACCGGTACATGGCTTTTTAGTATTGCTTTCATAATATCCAAAGAAAAAAGTATCACAGTTCCATAAACTAAAATTAGAAGCTCTACATGCACTAATATTTGAGCGAATATCATCCCACTTTAGGCCAAATATCTTTAAGAAATCTCCAACTCTCCCCTCCTTTATTTTGAATGCAAAGCTATGTCGTTCCATATGCTATACCTCTCTTTCGTACAAACCATATATGTCTACATACACATCAAGCAAAAAACTTCCGGCGCCGGTACTTATCCCTTTTACAAGGGAAGATATAAATACCGAAGCGGGAAGTTAAAAAGCTTATCTAAAAGCATTATCCAAGTTCCATAATCTGTGTTTCAAAAGGCTTTAGAGATAAATGTACCTGTCCGTCCTTGGTCATAACTGTTGTATCCTGATCCTTATCCGTTTCATTCATTACTACCAGCCTACCGGCATTTGGATAAAAAGCACATTCTGTATTAGCATCATCTGTAAGATACAAAGCCTTCGAAAGATCGCCCTTAGCATACAGCATTAAGTTCAAAAGAAGTCTCGTATTCTCATTAGACAACTTAAAGCTTGATAGATAAATGCCTTTTCCCTTACCAAAATCATGTATGGCTATAGTAGGAAGTCCATCTTTTGCTGCAATTATTTTGGCTTTACCATCAGTTATAAAGACATCCTTTTTGCTATCAACACCGGCGCCTTCCGGAATAAGTCCCTCTACCTGTTCTACATTAAACTCCCATCTTCCATGACAAACCTTTGCGCCCTTGTCTATATCAATACCAAGAACAGGGGCAAGTCTAAGGAAGTTCTTGTATCCGCTATGAGCGGAAGGTTCATTAACACCTATCAGAATTCCACCTTCACCTGCCCATCTGAATATAAGAGAAAGAACTCTGTCATCACACCAGTTGTCACCTCCACTCCATGCATCGCCGGCGCGCCCTGCATTAATCAAGATATCAACATCATCTAATGCTCCTGCACAAACGTCTTCAAAATTAATAAACTTAACATCTACCGGAAGTCCTGACAGTGCCTCGTTGATGTGTATCAGATCATGCATATATGTTTCATGAAAATGTCCTGACAAAGTCCAGCTTCTAAGGTGTCCCCAGCTATGAAGGACTGCAACCTTATAACCTAAGGTATAAGGTTTTCCCTCTTTATGAAAAGATTTGATAAGCCTGAATTCATCCGCAACCTTTTCTATATAGTCATTAAATTCTGTTTCATTTTCTACAAGATGTAGATAGCCCCCAAGACCGATTCTGTCAACAGGTTCACGAAGAAGTGCTCGTCTTACCCTGTTCCAGTATATTGCAGCATCTTTTGCCGGATTACCGCCCTCTGAGAATGTCGGGCTTCCGCCAAGACCGGTTGGAAATAGATACGGATGAAGCCTAAGTTCATGTGTATCTGCTTTTGCACCGGCACAGAGTCTTGCCTCATAACCGTTAAACACACATTTTATAAGCCCATCAAAGCCAAACTCTTCAAACCTTTTACTGTAGGGCTCTACTCCTACCCAGCTGTCATCATAGAACACATAAGCTTTTTTGCCATAAGAATGAACAAGCTCTACAAGCTTCTTGCCGTAAGATACAACGAACTGATTGGTAAAATCCATGTAATCAAGGAGTTTTTGGGTCGGAGGCATATGAGTTGGATGGTTGTTGCCTTTGTTGATAAAATCTTCCGAAGTAAGCTCATAACCATACTGTTTCCTAAACTGCTCAAGCGCAAGAGGACTTACAGTAAAGTCATAGCTCCCCCAGTCTGTAAAAAGATTTCTGTTCTTTTCATCTGAACCCCAAACCCATACAAAGTTATAGAACATAGAAGTAAAGCGAACTACATTTGTTTGTGGATGCTCTTTGCACCAATTATCCATCCATTTATAAAGGTAGTCTTGTGCTTCAGGGGACCTCGGATCAACAGGAATCAGATGTTCGCTTGTCCAGTTATTGGTTACATGATTGTACATGTTAATCTCTTCCCACTTACGATATGCCAGGAAGTTAACAGTATATTCATGGTAGGGTTCCGCAGTCTTTATAACCACATGGTCAAGCTCTTTTTCATAATTCCAGAGTCTTTTGGGAACTTCTGTATTAGTGGTTCTGTCAAAGACCTGCCACAACTCTACGGATTCCTTACTCTGATTGACATCAAACTGCTCGGCAAAATATCCGTCTAGCAGATGAATGGACAAAAAATCCCCATCAGCAATTTTGGGCATACTCTGCAAAAAAGTCTGCTGCATGTTCGAAGGATGTTTTCTAACCCAGTCATTATGACCTCTTATGATGCAAACTGTAGAATATATATCATAGCCGGCCCTTAAAATTTCCGGAGACAATTGTGTTCCATCACTATCTCTTATTACATCCGCGCCCCATTTTTCTGCCATTTTAAGAGTTAACTCTTCGTATCCTGATTCACCCGGTAATGTAAAACTCCCTTTCAGCTTTTTGGTCATATTAATCTCTTCCTCATTTTATTATTTGATGCCTGATCTTATTTCTTAATTATCAAAGAGCTCCGTCGCTTCTAAGTGTTCCATACTCAAGAATTCCTGCAAAAAATGCAAGTGCCAGACCCTGTCCCCAGCCCTGCATCCAGTCGCGGCTGATATTCCTATAGCCATCTCTGTCCTTCATAACTGCAGTTCCACCGGATACGTTCATAACTCGTCCATCTTTTGAAACATTATCAAGTATACCTTTTATCGATTTATTAATGTATTTGATATGCAGTGGATTACCTTTGGAAAGCATTGCAGCAGCAATTCCCGCAGAAGCAGATATTTCTTCATATGACTCCGGATCATCAAGAATTGTACGCCACAGTCCATTTGGGGTTTGCACCGTTTTAAGTGCAGAAAGTTGTTCATTAAGAGAACCTACTATATCAAGAAACTGGGGATAAAGGTATGCTTCCGGAAGAATATTTCCAACCTGCGACATTGTAAAAGCAGCCCATGCATTTGCTCTTCCCCAATAAAATCCGGACATATGATCTCCTGTTATATTGTTGTATCCGTGATAATAGAATCCCGTCTCCTTGTTTTGGAGATATTTGATATGCCAATAATACTGATTAAGCGCATCATCTATTAGCTCTTCATCTTTTTCATGTACGCCTACCCTTAAGAGGAAAAAGGCAGCCATAAATAGCGTATCTGCCCAGCACTGCTCAGGAAAATCATTATTGGCAGAAACTGTATGCTGAAGTACATTGTCGCCGAATCGTAGAGCATCGTTTCTTAAATAATCAACCTTGCTCTTTACAATATCCCAGTATTTTTCATCCTTAGTTGCATCATAAAGAGTAATAAGGCAGTGACCCATTGCACAGGTATTAACTGTCCATACCTTTGGAAGCCCCAGATCATCAACATATTCATCTATTCTTGCCTTTAATTTATCAAGATATTCTTTTTTACCTGTAACTTCATAAGCTTTCGCAATACCATAATATGCTACTCCGCAGGGCCAATCCCATGTAAGATCCATATTCATTGTTTTATCAACTATATGATCGATTGTCTCTTCAATTATTTTTTTATCAAATTCAAGTGCTGACATGCTTCTCCTCTCCCTACTTTTGCTATCTATACTATATCTGCATTTATTTATATTACTCAAACTTCGCGCCAGCCCGGCAAGTGCGAAGTTTGAGTTATATTACATATAATGGCTTATTCTTAAGCTTTTAAACAAAGAATGTGCTGATTTTAGAAACATCATTTTATTGTGCTATTACAGTAGTATTCTTCATTTAAAAACCAAAGAGTAATAAATCTTTTTCAAAGAAATCCCCGAGCTCTCCACGGAGCTGCTCGGGGATTCGCTTTGTGGAAAATATGTGGTTGTCACAAAGATGAATAATGCTAATTCATGTAATATTATCCAGCAGCTACATTATTTCATCTTGGAGGTCATACCATTGTTGTATGCTTCGCCTCTTTCATCAATGATAGCCTGGTAGCCTGCATCAAGATATTCCTGCTTGTACTGCTCATAGAGAGTATCAAAATCATCAGGTGATGCTACTGTAAGCTTTGAAGCATACTCTTCATAAAGGCCAAGGAGTGTCTCCTGATTGTCTGTTACTGATGTAAGTGTTACAGCGAAGTTACAATCAGGCTGAATTACGCCGCTATCAACCATAGATTCCATTCCGTTATAGTTATCAAGAATCTCTTGATACCACTCATCAGAATCAGGATAGTTAACAGGCATGTTGAGCTTGATATCATCTTCAATTGATCCAAGTGTCTTGGACTCAACAACTACACACCAATAGTCCTTGTTGTTGAATGCCATTGCATAATCGCCTTCTGTATTGTTAGTAATTACAGGATATCCGTTGTCGTCATACTCGAATGTCTCGCCTTCGATACCATACTGCATTGTGAAAAGAGCGCTTGTTCCGTCAACTTCGCCTACAAGCATCCACTCCATGTACATCATTGCAGCTGTGATTTCATCATCAGATGCAAGAGCTGAGAAGCCAATCATCATACCAAAGTTGTTGTTAGGACGATAAGCGTTTGTTGTAGAAATTCCGTCAGAACCTGTATCCTCGATAAGACCCGGTGTTACAGCGATAGAAAGGTGTGCATCAGGGTTAGTCTCATAGAAGGAATCAAGTACTGCGATTGAAGGAGCGATGTAAGCTGTGTAGGAGAATGCGTTACCAGCGATGAAATCAGCTTCGCCATCTGCTGCTTCTCTTTGTGTGAAGTCAGGATTGAAATATCCAAGGTTGTAAAGCTCGTTTCTTCTGTAGAGAAGATTTCTCTGAGCTGTTGTAGAAAGAGCAGGTATTGCATAGTCACCTGTTGTTGCCCACTCATATTCATCCTGAGGATAATCTCTGTAACCATAGTTCTGGTCTACACCGGCGCCTGAAATCTTAGTTCCGCCTGCAGGATACTCTGAAAGGCCTGCTTCTTTGATTGCAGCGTACATTTCAAGAGTTTCATCCCATGTTGTAGGATAATCGAGTCCAAGTTCATCCAACCAGTCCTGACGATAGAACGTTACATAGTTATATGTGTTCTGTGAATATGGTCTCTGCGCAAGAGCAAAATATGTTGTGTCATTAAGATCTGTATAGTCAAGATTGCCCTGCTCTTCCATCATTGCATAGTAATTAGGAGCTACCGATTTTAATTTCTCAAGGTCAAGTTCCTGAAGATATCCATCATCAGCCCACTGTGCCTGCTTAGGGAAGTCGTATTCCATAAGGATTGTAGGAAGATCCTGCGCATTTGCAAGGTTTGCATAAGCGTTAAGAACATCACCACGAGGGATAGCTACATATTCAACTGTAATATTGTACTTATCTCCGAAGTTCTCCTGCACCCATTTGGTCCAGTAGTTGTTGGTAACGTCTACATCGCCGCCGCGGTCATATACAGGAATCTGAAGTGTTACGTTGTCAGAAAAAGCTTCCCAGCTGTCAATTCCTGTACCCTCAGCAGTCTCTGTTGTGTCTGTTGTAGTTGTTGTGTCTGTTGTCTGTGCTGAGTCTGTAGATGTTGTGTCTGTTGTCTGTGTTTCATCTGTCGAAGTCTGTTCTGATGAACTAGAGCATCCAACAAGTGTGCCCATTACCATTGCGCTGCTCATTGCAACTGCAAGGCTTCTTTTGAGCATGTTCTTTTTCATGTAAAATCCTCCTTTTGTGAAAGTGTTTATTAACTGTAGGATTTTATCCCCCCTGACAGTCAAATTTATTTTTGCCATCTTGGACACCCTTACTTTCCAAGATGATTACTACCTATTCATATAAGAATCATCCCTTAACCGCACCAACCATTGTGCCCTTAACAAAATATTTCTGTACAAAAGGATAAATGATGATAATCGGTATTGTTACGAACATTACCGATGCAGCCTGAAGAACTTCAGGTGTTGATGTAACATTCGTTGCTTCTGTAAGAGCCGTAGATGCAGCTTCCTGAGCATTCAAAATCATCTCGTAGAGCTTGTACTGAGCCATTTTAAGACTATTGCTTCTGATATAGTACATGTTGTCTCCGTATGCATTCCAACGTCCTACTGCATAGAACAGAGTAAGTGTAGCAAGTATCGGTTTGGAAAGAGGAAGAACTATCTTGAACAGAATCTGGAAATTAGATGCCCCATCAAGGAACGCCGACTCCTCAAGTTCATCCGGTATATTGGATATAAAATAGTTCTTCATTATCAGCATGTTATAAGCCGAGTATATAAGCGGCCATATCAAAACCCACATAGTATCAAGGAGGTGCAGATCACTATACAAAAGATATGTAGGAAGATTACCTGCACTAAAGTACATTGGAACCATTAAAAGGAATGTGATAACAGCTTTACCCTTAAGTCTTTTCTTGGAAAGCGGATATGCCGCGCAGGTACAAACTATCATTCCCAGTATTGTGAAAATAGCAGTTACCTCTACACTGTAGATCATGGAATGCGTCATGCTTCCATCTTCAATAATTGACCTATATGCATCCCATGTTACATCTACCGGCCATAAGTAGACCGATTTGCCGGCAACTGCTGCATTTGAAGATATTGACTTAACTGCCACATGCCAAAATGGTAAAAGACATGTCAGTGACAATATTCCTATTATCAAAACAATTACAACATCGCTTACATGAAGCTTACTTATCGCACGGCTTCCGCCTGCTGATATATCATTTTCTTTATCTTTTCTATTTTTGGCCATTACCTTTCCTCCCTTAAATACTGCCACTTCCATTGTTGTCCCCCTTTAAAGCAGTCCCGTTTCGCCAAGAGCCTTTGCTACTCTGTCAGCGATTAGTACTAAAATCAAACCAACAAGTGACTGGAAGAGGTTAGCCGCAGTACCTATTGAATAATGCTGACCAGAAAAACCGTAATCATATATGTATACAGCCAACTGATACTGGAAATCCCTAACAAGTGCATTATCAAGTGCTACAAGTCTTTCGAGATTTGATCCCATAAGTCGGCCAAGGTTCATAATAAGAAGAGTTACTATTGTAGGACGAATTCCGGGAAGTGTTATATGCCATATTCTCTGCCAACGGCTTGCGCCATCAATCATTGCTGCTTCATAAAGGTCTCCGCTTATTCCTGTAATAGCTGCTAGATAGAGGATTGATCCCCATCCCATTCCCTGCCATACACCGATAAGCAGATAAGTTACAGCCCAGTGATATTTCTCTGTCAAAAACGGAATTCCTTGATTGATCCATCCAAGGCTTGTAAGCGACATATTGATTAGGCCTGTATTGGTACGGAACATTGTAAGTGCTATTGATCCGATAACTGCCCATGACAGAAAGTGTGGCAGATACAGAATTGTCTGTGTCACTTTCTTGTATCTGGGAAATCTTAGCTCATTGAGCATAACAGCCAGGATGATAGGCATCGGAAATCCAAGAACAAGATCAAGCAAATTGAATACAATTGAGTTTCTCAAAGCCATGAAGAATCTGGCACTCGAAGTTCCTGTGAACAAGTCCACGAAGTTCTTCATTCCAACCCAGTCACTTCCGCTGTAGCCCTTCATAACTTTATAGTTCATGAAAACCATACGAAGTCCCGGATATGCTGCGTAGTTAAACAAAACCACCATAGCAAGCGGAAATACAAGTAAAAGATATAATTGCCAGTCTCTTTTAAAGGCTTTCTTCCAGCTGGTTTTAACTTGAGGCGCAGCTTTTGATGCCTCTTTTGTAGCTTTACCCATAATATATAAATCCTCCTCCAAGTATATCTTGTGGTAAATATTCCTTCGTCAACTTCTTGCATTATCATTGTATGTTTATGTAGGTAATTTTTCCCTTCATTTCGCCTATAAAAACTGTGCATTTTCGACCATGATAAAATAAAAATGACCAACCATTGTCTATTATAAACTAAAGTAGTTGGCGATTTTTGTTAATATTTTTGATTTTTGGTCCGTTTTTAATTTAATATACAATAAATTATTTTGATTTTCGTATATTTTTTCGGTCGGAAATGCATCATCAAATCTTTACTTTGTTTTCTGTCATATTGTATACTTTATATTGAATTTGCACGGAGGTCTTTGACATTATGCCCAAAACAAAGCAGCAAACAATAGAATTCAGAAGCTACGATTTGCCGGAATATTTTCCTGTTCTGCTTCTATCCGGGGATCAATGGCGTATATCCGATGTTCCATCGGGTACTCTTCATTTTCATAATTGCCTTGAAATCGGTCTTTGCGAGACCGAAAGCGGAACAATGGAATTCATGGGAGAGAAGCAGCCTTTCTGTGCAGGAGATGTAACTATTGTTGCCAATAACATCTCCCATACCACTTATTCTGACAAGGGTTGTGCCAGCAAATGGTCTTATATATTTGTAGATATACAGTCTCTTCTAGAGCCTCTTTTCCCATTAAGTGCTCTGGAACACTCATCTGAGCTTAACAAGATGTTGCACAACTATTATGGAATATTGCCGCGTTCCAAATACCCAGATATATATAACCTGGTTACTGCCGCTATATGCGAACTTCAAAGGAAGGGCAGCAATTACGAATTCTCCGTAAGAGGTCTTATGATGGCGCTTATCGTCAAACTTTTCCCCGTGTATCAAAAGCAAGAGCTATCTGCAAGTGCCCATCCTCATGAAAACGCCCTTGTCATTTCGCCGGCCATTGATTATATTCAGGAACATTATATGGAAGATTTTGCGATGGAAGATCTTGCCGCGATGTGTTCTTTGTCTCCAACTCATTTCAGACGCTTGTTTACTGCAATTGTCGGAGACGGGCCTCTTAAGTATCTTAACCATATCAGAGTGCAAAAGGCCTCAGTACTTTTGCGAACAACCGAGATGCCAATATTGCATATATCAGATGAGGTTGGTTTTCATTCATTGTCCAGTTTTAACCGTCATTTTCTGGAAGATTTCGGCGAAGCGCCAAGAGACTGGCGAAAGAAAGTAATAGCAACGCAAAGCCGTTCTATAATGAAATTCTCCGGATGGATGGTTCCCCCATCTGTGCGCCAGAATGCCAGAGCAGATATATACAATTAGGCGTTCAAACTTCCCACTTGCCAAACCTACGCCACCCCT
>ERZ842401.1655-NODE-1655-length-31373-cov-7.908168_pt1 | contig 31373 bp, 37 predicted proteins | sample MGYA00521270_ERZ842401 | MGnify/ENA primary metagenome ERZ842401 (study PRJEB31892, sample SAMEA3878208) | bioreactor metagenome | biome: Moose rumen | place: Sweden | collected 2011-10 | study: EMG produced TPA metagenomics assembly of the PRJEB12797 data set...
GGTAGACGACGCCGTAATTGCTCGTGGTGCCGAAGATATAATCGTTGCCGGTGCCCGCATTGACGGTCACGCCGTTTTGCCCCGAAACCAGGCTGACGGTATCATCACCCGCGCCGCCGCTGATTGAGGAGTAATAGCTCCAGTTGTTGGTGATAAGGTCGTTGCCCGCGCCCGCGTTGACGGTCACGGAATCGCCGTCGTAGTTGGTGATGGTATCGTTGCCCGCACCGCCGTAGAGCACGGAGCGGTCGCCGTTGTTGTTGTAAATCGAATCGTCGCCGTTGCTCGCATACACAAGGACGGATTTGCCCGTATTTGTGATTGTATCGTTGCCGGTCGTGCCCTCTACGGTGACGCTTGAATCCGAATTGAAAATGCCTTGATAGAGCGTGCCGCCCGTAATGCTGACGGTTTTATCTGCGGCGTAGGTAAGCGTCATGGAGCCGCCCGTGCCGCTCGTCAAGTTGATAACGACATCATTGCCGACGGTGGAGCGGGTATATTGCGCGGTGCTTGCCAAAGAAATTCGGCTGTTCTCGTCGAAGTTGTAAACGGTATCCGCACCGTCGCCCTCGGCGAATTGGAGGACTTTACTGCCGGAGCCGCCCAAGCTGATAACGTCGTTGCCGGTATTGCCGCGCACAGTGCCGCCCGCCGAGTAGACGGTATCATTGCCCGAACCCGCGTCGACGGTGACGGAGGAACTCCAGCTGTTTGAGATTAAATCATTGCCTGCGCCGCCGTAGATTGATACGTGCGGGTCATTGCTGCGGAGGGTGTCGTTACCGTTGCCGCCGTCAATCGTTACGTAGCCGTAGGAGCTGTTGATTGTGTAATTGGAATTCGTGCTGCTCCAAACGGAGTCATTGCCGTTGCCCGCCCGAATCGTGACGCCGCCCGCGTGGTTGGCAATGGTATCGTTGCCGTCGGTGCCGCTGACGAGGCTGTTGGTGTTGTAGTTGCTTTTAATGGAGACGTAGGTGCCGCCCGTTACGTTAATCGCGTCGAGACTTGCCGCGCCGCCGAGGGTGATTGTACCGTTACTCAAACTGACCCAAACATCGGAGCCGACGGTAGCGAGGGCATACTGCGCGGAGCCTGCGATTGAGACGGTATCATTGGCGTTGAAGTTACGGATAACGTCGTAGCCGTCACCTAAGGCGTATTGGTAAATGTTGCCGACGGTGGCGTTTGTAGCGGCGAAAATTGTATCGTTGCCGGTGCCGCCCTTGACGGTGTTGTAGTTGTTGGTTGCACTCAAGCTGATATAATCGTTGTCCGCGCCGCCGTTCAGCGATTGCCGCCAAGCTGAGGAGATGATTGTATCGTTGCCGTCGCTCGCGTCCACGGTTTGCCCGTCGGCATAAACCCTGACGGTATCGTTGCCCGTGCCCGCGAATATCTTGACGGAGTTGGCTGCGCTGTAGACCGAATCGTTACCCGCGCCCGCGAGGATTGTGACGTTCCTGCCGCTGTTGGCGATTGTGTCGTTGCCGCTCGTGCCGTTTACGGTGACGCTTGCATTGGCGTTGCCGATTACGGAGACTTGAGAGCCGCCCGTTATGTTGACGGTTTTATCAGCCGCACCGCCGAGAGTCATGCCGCCGCCGCTTATCATGCTGACGACGACATCGGAGCCGACGGTATGGCGGAAGTATTGCGCGGAGCCGCCGATTGAAACGGTATCGGTCGCCTTGAAGTTGAGGATTGAATCGTTGCCGTCACCCTGAGCGTATTGGTAGACGACGCCGTAAGAACCGCTGTCGCCGTAGACGGTATCGGAGCTTTTGCCGCCGTTTACGGTCACGCCGCGCTGACTGTTGCTTAGGCTGATTCGGTCGGCACCTGCGCCGCCGCTGATTGACACGTACCAGCCGTAGTAGTTGGTAATCGAGTCGTTACCGTCGCCGGCGTCGATTGTGACGGTGTCCTTTGAGCCGTTGTAAATGGAGTCGTTGCCGCCGTAGCCGTAGACTGTGGAGTTGCCGGTGTCGACGGTGAGCGTATCGTCGCCCGTCGTGCCGTAGACGTTGGCAAATCTTTGAAGCGTGAAAACAAATCCGTTCATTTCCAATCCCTCCCAAGGAATGTATTAAAAACTTGTAATAATTATACCCCAATCAAATTCTAAGACAAGGAGCCTTAGGAAATTTAATTTGATGGGGCGGCGGGATTTAACGTTGCGAAAATGCCTGAGGTGTTGTAGACTGCAGAAAAACTTTGGGAGGCAGAAAGCATGTCGGCAAGAATTTTATACGGGAAAGAATTCGCGGCACAAATAAAAGAATCGGCGCGGGAAGGCGTGGAGGAGCTTAAACGCGATTTCGGCGTAACGCCGGGGCTGACGGTGATAATCGTCGGAGAAAACCCGGCGTCTCAAGTCTACGTCCGCAACAAGCACAAAACCTGCGCGGAGTTGGGCATCATCTCGGAGGTAGCGGCTCTGCCCGAAGACACGACCAAAGACGCGCTCCTCGCCAAAATCGACGAACTCAACGCCGATAAGAACGTTCACGGGATATTGGTGCAGTTGCCGTTGCCCGACGCGATTAAGGCGCACTCGGAGGAGATACTGAATCGCATCGACCCGCTTAAGGATGTCGACGGCTTCCACCCCGTCAACGTCGGCAAGTTGGTTATCGGCTCGCCCGCGCTGGTGCCGTGCACTCCTGCCGGTTGCATTGAGATGCTTGACCTGGCGGGCATTGGCATTGACGGCAAACGCGCCGTGATTATCGGGCGCAGCAATATCGTCGGCAAGCCGTTGCTCCATTTGCTTATGGCGCGTCATGCCACGGTTACGGTCTGCCACACGCACACGAAAAATTTGGCGGAGGTTGCTCGCGAAGGCGAAATTCTGATAGCGGCGTCAGGCAAGCCCAAACTCATTACGGCTGACATGATTCGCCCCGGCGCAACCGTTATCGACGTGGGTATCAATCGCATTGCGCCCAAAAAGCTCGTCGGCGATGTCGACTTCGACGCGGCTGTCGAGGTTGCCGGCGCGATAACGCCCGTGCCCGGCGGTGTCGGACTTTTAACTGTCGCCATGCTCATGAAAAACGTCGTCAAAGCGGCTCGCCTTCAACTTGAGGCTTAATCATGTTCCTGTTGATAACGGCGGCGATTTTGGGCGGGATTATGGCTGTCGCGCTCGCCTCGATTAAATTCTTGTTCAGCGAACACCTCGCCAAGAAATTCTATCGGCTGTTCGCGCTCGCCGACTTGACCGTCCTGCTCGTGATAATCGGCGGGTGGTTGGCGCGTCCGCTCATGCCCGAAGGATTTATCGCTCTCTTCGGCAACGTCGCGGCAGTCTTTATAATGGCGCAACTGATTTGCGGCGTGGCGGTAATCTGCGCGGTTATCGTGCGATTTATCTGGCGCAAGTTCAATCCGCCCAAGCCCTTTAGCCCTGCGCGGCGACGCATGTTGGCTTACGGCATGATTTATCCGCTGATGAGTTTGGCAGTCGCGCTTTACGGCAACCGCATTGAGAAAAATCGCGACGTGGAGAATTTCTACGACGTGCCGATTAAAGACTTGCCGCCCGATTTGGAGGGCTTTCGTCTGGCGCAAATCAGCGATATTCATTTGGGCGCGTACTATTCTTTGGAGCGGCTGGAGGCTCTGTTGCAACGCATTGCCGACGCCAAGCCCGACCTCCTCGCCATAACGGGCGACATCTTCGACGATACCGCCATGAATCCCGCCGCGATTAAGCTCGTCGACAGCTTTACCGACAAGTTCAAGTTCGGCATCTACTACATTCACGGCAACCACGAACACTTTCGCGGCATTTATCAGATTGAGCAAATGCTTAAGCAGACGAATATCAACATGCTCGTCAACCGCTCCAAGAACGTCACGGGCAAGCTTTATATCCTCGGCGTCGACTATCCGTCGCGTGCACCAGTCACGAGCACGGGCGATAAGGAGCGCGAAAAGGTTTTTGCCGAGGCGCGGCGCAGTTACGTTTCGGGCGCAATGGTGAACGTCCCCGACGACGCCGTTAAGATTCTGTTGGCTCACCACCCCGAATTTATTGACGACGGCGCGGAGCGTCATTGCGCTTTGACTCTGACGGGTCACACTCACGGCTCGCAATTCGGTATCTTCGGCGTGCCGCTGTTCCCCGTCTTCAAGTACACTCGCGGGCTTGTCAAGATTGGCGACAGCCTGGGCTACGTCCACGTCGGCAACGGCTCTTGGTTCCCGATGCGTATCGGTTGCCCGCCCGAAATCGCTTACTTCACGCTCAAAGCCGAATAATAAACCGCGCTTGACCGTAAAAAAATTTTTTCGGAGGCTGTAACGAAATTTGACAACCGCCGTATAATAGGCAGAAAGGAGGCTGATATTATGGCAGAGGACAAATTCGCGGACGAAGTGATGAGCGACGAGGAACTCGACGGCGTGGCGGGCGGAAAGGTCGGTCAAACAGTGGTTGATAGTAAGTTTCTTTACGATCATGGACTCGTTGATGACTGGCATGGTAATACTCATACATTTTTTAATTGGAAATCTGATAGCGCATTAGTTGACGCCGGTTGGGCAAAGGCAGGTATTACTTGCGTTACAACATTTGCTTTTGGTAATAATAAGTATTTCAAGGATGGAAAAGAAATTACACACGACGAAGCTGTTGCACATGTAAAAGCAAATTTCTCAAAAATAAGAGATTGGGATGCTTAAAACTTAGTCTCGGCAGTAAAAAAAGCCCTTCGGCAAGCGTCGGAGGGTTTTTTCAATTAGGAATTAGGAATTAGGAATGCGGAATGAAAAATCTTTGACGCAGGAAAATTTTTCCGAAACGCCTTTCACGGGCGATTTTTTTTTGCTAAAATCGTTTCAAAACCTGTGGGAGGAAAAACTTTGGAACGACTGCATAAGCTCATCGCTCAAGCGGGCGTCTGTTCGCGGCGCAAGGCTGAGATGATAATTTTGGAGGGGCGCGTGACGCTCGACGGCAAAATCGTTAAAGACCTCGGCACGCAGGCTGACCCCGCCGTAAATAAAATTCGCGTCGACGGCAAGCTGTTGGACTTCGACAACGACAAGATTTATCTGATGATGAATAAGCCTCGCGGTTACGTCACGACGGTTAAGGACGAACACGGGCGCAAGACCGTTATGGATTTGCTCGGCGATTTTTCGGAGCGCGTCTATCCCGTGGGGCGGCTCGATATGGATTCGGAGGGCTTGCTGATTCTTACCAACGACGGCGACTTGACCAATAAATTGATTCATCCGCGCTACGAGGTCGCCAAAACTTATCTTGCCACGATAAAAGGCACCCTCACCGCCGAAAAGCTTAATCGGCTCCGCGCAGGCATTGAGCTTGACGACGGCTTGACCGCGCCCGCCGAAGTCAATTTGCTCGGCGATAACCGCGTCGAAGTCACGATACACGAGGGGCGCAATCGGCAAGTGCGGCGAATGTTGGCGGCGGTTGGTTGCGAAGTCACGCGGTTGCGGCGGATAAAATTCGCGGGCGTGACGCTCGACGGTTTGAAGGTCGGCAAATTTCGTGAATTGACGGCGGCGGAGGTCGCGGCACTTAAAGGAGCTTTGACTTGAAAAAAATAATCGTAGTCGGCGGCGGTTGCGCGGGCATGATGGCGGCTATTCGTGCGGCGGAGTGCGGTGCGCAAGTCACGCTGTTTGAGAAAATGCCGCGCCTCGGTCGCAAGCTCGGCATTACCGGCAAGGGGCGTTGCAACCTCACCAACGCGGCTGACGTTGACGAGGTCGTCAAAAATTTGCCCGGCAACGGAAAATTTCTTTACAGTGCGCTGAGGAATTTCACGCCCGCCGATACCGTGAGCTTCTTCGAGGGCTTGGGCGTGGCTGCTAAGGTCGAGCGCGGCGGCAGAGTTTTCCCCGTAAGCGACGACGCCAAAGAGGTTATCGACGCGCTGACTAGGCGACTGGCTGAGCTTGGCGTCAACGTTCGGACGAATTCGCCCGTCACGGACATTCTCGCCGAAAATAAAAAAATCGTCGGCGTCGAGGTCGGCGGGCAGATATTCAAAGCGGACGTTGTAATATTGGCGACGGGCGGCGCGTCGTATCCCGCTACCGGCTCCACGGGCGACGGCTTTAAATTTGCGCGGCGATTGGGACACACGGTCACGGAGCTTTTGCCCGCGCTGGTACCGCTCGAAACGGAGGAGGACGTCAAAGCCTTGCAGGGGCTTTCGCTTAGGAATGTGCGCGTGAAACTTTTGGCTGACGGCAAGAAAATCGCGGAGCTGTTCGGGGAAATGTTGTTCACGCACTTTGGAGTAAGCGGACCTATAATCTTGACGTTGAGCCGGCAAGCCGCTAAACTTTTGGCGGAAAAAAAATTCGTGGAGCTGGAAATAAACCTCAAGCCCGCGCTGACGCCCGAACAGCTCGACGCCCGAATCCTGCGCGACTTCGACAAGTTCAAGCGCAAGGCGATAAAAAATGCGCTGGGTGACCTCCTGCCCGCCAAACTCATTCCGCCAATCCTCGACCTGGCGTATCTGCCCGAAGATAAGCGCGTCGACGCGATAACGGTTGCGGAGCGGCGGCGATTGATTGAAAATCTGCGCGGAATGTCGCTGACGATAACGCGAACGCGCCCGATAGCCGAGGCGATAGTGACTTCGGGCGGCGTCTCAACCAAGGAGCTTGACCCGCGCACCATGCAATCCAAAATCATCGACGGCTTGTATATCGTCGGCGAGGTTGCGGACGTTGACGGCTTCACGGGCGGCTTTAACCTTCAAGCGGCGTGGGCTATGGGCAATGCGGCGGGCACCTTCGCGGCGGGTACTTGAGCAACTTTTAATCCTTCCCTAATGACAAACGCGGAAAGAATTTGTAGAATTAACGCAACAAAAGTCATGTAGAGGAGGGATTGAAATGCCGCTGATATTGGCACTAATCGGGGTGGCACTGAACGTACCGCACGAGATAGTCGGCGGCTTGCTGGCAATCTTTCTGATACGGGAACTGGCTTGACTTTTCGCAAAGGAAGTGAACACAATGAGAAAATTTTGGACGGGCTTGACGGTCGGAGCAATGTGCATTGCGCTGAACTTCGGACTTGCGAGCGACGCGCAGGCGGCAGAGCTTGAAGTCGGCGATTCGAGCAAGTCGGCATATCAAGACATGTACGGACCGCCTCCTCCTCCGCCGCCAGGTTACGGACGACATCATCCGCCCGACTACGAGCCGCCGCGCCACAGACACAGAGTACCGCCTCCTCCGCCGGATTATTACGACGATTATTATCCGCCGCCGCCGCCGCACGGGCACAGACAACCTCCTCCGCCTCCTCCTCACAGGTGGTAATATTTCAAATGGAAAGTCAGCCCGCGTGCGCTTTCCGTTTTTCAATGTTTGGGGGCTTGCATATGAAAAACGCCGCCGTGATTTTGGCAGCACTCATAATTTTATCGGCGGGCGAAGTCGAGGCGGCACGGTTGCAAATCGATTCGGAGCAAAGTTTCGTTGAGCAAAGGAGCGTCCTGCCGCCGAGGTTGCGCGAACCGTTATTCCCGCCCCACAGGGCACCGCGCAAGGATTATCTGCCGCGCAAGCCGTTCCGACCGATACCGCGTTATCAGCCGAGTAAGCCCAAACCCTCCAACGACATTCGCGGCGGCAAACATAAATATTTCAAACCGCCGCAACCTCCGCACAAATAATTTCAGCAAGGAATGAATCCAATGAGAAGGTTAGCGAAAAATTTAATATTGGCGACGGCAGCAGTCAGCGCAATATTTTTCGTTGACCTCTCGACTGCACAAGCCGCTCAAGAAAAAATTTGTCCGCTCGACACGGACTGTATAGAATTTCGATATATGGATTTTTGGGGAAAGTTCCGCGATACGGTGATGCCCGACCCGGATACGCCGCAGAATAACAATCCGCCAAAGGAAATGGAAAGACCCAAGCCCGTAAAACCAAAGCCCGTTAATCCGAAGCCGGCACCGCCGCCCAAAAAAGTTACCCCAAAACCTGCAGACTAATCCTTAATCACAAAATCGCGTTGAACACGACCGAAACCGCCTTCGACGCGCAGATAATAGAACGCCTTCTTCCGATAATCGGCGACGGGATCGTTGCCGGTTTTTTCTTTGTAGCGGAGGGTATTCTCGGCGTGCGGTGACGTGAAGCCGAACAGAATTTTTAGCGGCAACAACCTGCCTTGACGCGGGATAATCGAATCGTCGGCGATGTTGAGCGGATAGTAAGTCCCCGCGACTTCGACGAGCAACATGGGCGCGACCTTCCCGACGAACGTCCCTTCGGGCGGCATTGCCAACGGATAATCGCCGTCGGGAAGCGCGATAAGTTTGCCGTCGTTTATGTAGCTCAGCGCGTCCGACGGGATTATTTCCTCATGCCAACTCGGCGGCGTATTCGATTTGGGGTAGAGTACCGCCGCGAACGCCAGCGTCATGAACACCGCCACCGCTACGAAGTAGAATTTCCGTGAGAATTTCCGAAACTCCGCCGTCTCCGCGTCCAAGACTTTTTGCAGTTCCCTAAGGTCGTTCATTACGCGTTCTGCTCCGGGAAGAGCGGCTTATTTGAGTTGGCGGCTATGTCCTTGATGACTTCCTTATCGGGCTTGCCCAAGACCCAGCCCAAAGCCTTAATCTCGGCGTGAGCGGCGGCTTTCTGTTCGCGCACGTCGCCCGACATGAAGCAGAGCCGCTTGTAATTTTCCAGCACAAGATTGTAGCGGGCGGTTATCTCCTGCGCCGAACGCAATTTGCCGGACGTGTTGTTGTGGTGTTCAATCGTCCTCAAAATTTCTTCGGGTAAATCAGCCATGTTTATTCCTCCTCCACTGCAAGTAAATGAAAATCCCCGCCGCTATCGTGAACGCAACGACGCTCGTAACCTGCGCGGACTTCAATAAGCCGAACGCCAACGCCGTATAATCGCCGCGCAGAAACTCCAACGCGAATCGCGCCGCCGCGTACAGCATGACGTACAGCGCGAAACATTGCCCCTTGACGTAATCGGTGCAACGGAAAATCAGCAACAGCGCGAAGATAACCACGTCGAGCTGACATTCCCAAACCTCGGCGGGGAAAAGCGGTTGCGCCCCGTAAGTTCGATAGGCAAGCGTCGTGTCGGGGTAGATTATGCCGAAGCCCGCGCCCGTCGGAGCACCGAAGGCGTCGCCGTTGAGCAGATTGGCGCATCGACCGAGGGCTTGACCGAGGACAATCGCGGGGGCAAGAATATCGGCGAGGTGAATCACGTCGAGACCCTTGGTTTTGGCGTAAAGCCCGCCCGCCGTCACGCCGAGGATAAGTCCGCCTTGAACGGCCATGCCGCCTTGCCAAACGTTGAGTATTTCGTCGAGATGATTTTGGTAATAGCTCCAATCGAAAAAGAACACGTCCCAAAGCCTCGCGCCGAGCAAGCCGAATAAGCCGCCGACCAAGCCGATGTCGACGAGGAATTTTTCATAGCCGCGCCCGTCGACCTTCGCCATAAAGTAGCCGACGCCCGTCGCCAAAAAGATTGACAGCGACAAAATCACGCCGTAAGAGCGAATCGGGAAGTCGCCGACATAAAATAAAAATTGGTGCATGTAATTCCTGCTTCCTAATTTCTAATTCCTAACTTCCAAAATTATAACAGGCGGCGCAGATTTTTGAAAGGAATTTTAATCGGCGCGTCGAAGTCAAAATCGGCAAGCAAGTTGCACATGAAAGTTTTTCGTGGAGGGATGAGTTTGGCATTTTTTTTGATAGTACCGAGCGTCATGATAGTCAGCGTGGTGGCGGTGCACGCCCTGGCAAATCGGCTGGGGTTGCGGATATACTACACGACGCTGGCGGCGACGGCGGTGCTGTCGTTTATGGTAAACGTGGCGGCGGCGACAATGACGCCTTACGTCGGCAGAGAATTCCTGTTGCGATTGGGCTTGTTGATATTGGCGGCGTCGTTCCTGCTAACGCTGGCGAATCGCTTCCTGCTAAAGCAACAACGCGCCGAGGAAAAGAATTTCCAAGAGGAGGTAAAGGCAGCTTACGAGGCGGAAAAAGAATCGCCGCTGATAGCCGAGACGCCCGATAAGTTCGATTGGAACGAGGACGCTCCGCCGACCAAATACAACGAGAGCGTCGACTCCTCCGCCGATAAAAAAGTCACGATGACGGACGCCGACGAATTCGATAAAGAGTTCAATGTTGCGGAAAAGGTCGCCGAAACTGTCAAAGCAGATACCGCTACGTCTAAGGTCGCCGAGCCTGTCAAAGCAGATACCGCTACGTCTAAGGTCGCCGAGCCTGTCAAAGCAGACGCCGCTACGCCTAAGGTCGCCGAGCCTGTCAAGGCAGACGCCGTAACGTCTAAGGTCGCTGTGTCCAAACCGCAAAAAGAATTCCCGTTGGAAAAGGTGTTCGAGCCGTTGGCGGAGGTCAAGCCTGAAGAGTTGGAAAAACTCAACGACGCCGAGTTTAAGTCCGAACCCGAAAAAGAATTCCCGCTGGAAGAAGTCTTCCAACCGCTGTCCGAAGTCAAAGCCGAGGAGGTCGAAATTCCAAAGGAGCCGCCCAAGCCCGAAGACAACGTGCCGTTGCAGGAAGTCTTCAAGCCGCTGTCGACAATAAAGTTGGAAAAGCTGGACGAGTTGCCGGTCGAGGAAGTTGCACCCGCGCCCGAAGACGGAGCCGAGGAACCCGATACGCTTGACGATATTTTAGATAAGGCGTATAACGAGCGGGCGAAAGGACACGTCTGGCAAGCCATAGAGCTTTACAAGAAGGCAATGGAACGCTATCGCAATGACGAATACGCGCCGTTTGTGGCGATTGATTTGGGCAACATCTACAAGGAACAGGCTTTGTACTCCAAGGCAATAAAAATCTTCGAGGAGGCTCTGGAATTGCCGGCGGTCACGCACAACGAGGACATCAAAAAGGAGTTCACAACCAATTTGGAATATCTGCGGGTCGTGCGCGACGTCTTGTTAAAATATCACGCGTCGTCGGTGCCGTTCGGCAAATTAACAAAGCCAATTCTGCGGGAGATAGACGCCGAGTTTCAAAAGGCTCAACGCCACTCCGAGCAGTTTAAATAAAACGATGAAACTTTGGAGGTATCAGAATGAAAAAAAGTGTGGAAATTCTGGGCTTGCCGATTATCAGCATAACCGAAGGGCGCGAGCTGGGCGTCAGCAAGACGCTCCTAATCGACGCCAAAAACGGGCAAGTCGCGGCGATAACGATAGAGGACGACGATTGGTATCGCGGCGTGAAGCTAATCCCCTATGAATCGGTTATCGCAATCGGCGAGGACGCCGTCACAATCACGCACAGCGAAAATATTTTGAACTTGGACGAGGCGGGCGATTATGAACGCTTACTGGTCGAAAATATTCGCGTCATCGGCACCAAGGCGATAACCAAAACGGGGCGCATTCAGGGCAAAATCACCGAGGTTTTCATCGGCGACGGCGGCAAGATTGAGAAATGCGAAATTACCGCCCCCAACGGCGAGATTAACGAGGTCAACGCCGAGCAGGTTTCCATTTTCGGCAAGCAAGTGACGGTCGTTGATATTGACGGGGAAAAAAAAACTGATTTAGTAACTGAGACGCCGCCCGCTTTCCAACCGGCAAACGAACCTGTTCAAGAGGAGCCTTCGCAAGACGTTTGGACGCCCGCCGCCGAATCGCTTACGGAAACGGTTGAGCCGCCCGTTGAGCCGGAAGCGGTACCCGACATATCAGACACGCCGATTGAAACGGTCGAGGCGGCTGAAGTTTTGGATATGCCCGTTGAAACGGTCGAGGCGGCTGACATTTTAGACGCGCCCGTTGAGACCGTCGCGGCGGCTGACGTTTTGGACATGCCCGTTGAGACGGTCGAGGCGGCTGACGTTTTGAACATTCCCGTTGAGACGGTCGAGGCGACTGAAGTTTTAGACATTCCCGTTGAGACGGTCGAGACGGCTGAAGTATCGGAGCCGCCCGCGCAGATTGAAGAATCGCCCAAGCCCGTCGAAGAACCGCCCGCCGTCGAGCCGCAACCGTCCGAGGAGGACAAAAAGCTTGAGACTATGACGCAACAGGCGGAGGCTTTGAAGGCGGCACTCAAAAAAGCACGCGACAACAGTAAATCTGCGGCAGCCAAATCCGAACCGCGAACGCCGCAAAAAGCGCAAGTCGAAAAGGCAGTGGACGAACGCCGCCGCAGAGTATTGCTCGGCAAGCACGCGACCAAAACCATCACGGCGGAAAGCGGCACGGTCGTCGTGGAGGCGGGCGCGGAGGTCACGGAAGAAGTCCTTCAACGCGCTCGACTTTCCAACAAGTTTATCGAACTGTCGATGAACGTTCAATAACAAATCCGCAAGGTAAAAAGCTCCCGATAATCGCGTCGGGAGTTTTTCTTTGCCAAAAACCCGCGCACTTTGTATAATGGCTAAAAATTTTCGGAGGCGCGGCAATGGCAGAGAATTTGAGGAAACGAAAGAAATTCCAAGCGCGGCAGACAATCTTAAAAGCCGCCGCGCAACAATTTGAACGGCACGGCTTCGCCAACACGTCAATCGCGGGCATCATGCAAGCGGCGGGGCTGGGCGTTGGCACGTTTTATAATTATTTCGGCTCCAAGGAGGAGGTCTTGCTGACGTTGGCGCGGAACTTGCGCGAGGACGTGTTTCAAAGCCTGTCGTCGGCAGTCGCGGTCAATCAATCGTCGGCGGAGCTGTTGGAGCTGTGTTGCCTGTGCACGGCTAAGTTAATCGACGAAAATCGATTTATCCTGCCGCTGTTCATAAGCGCGAGCGAACACTCCGATAAGCCCGAACAAATCCCGCAAAGTTTATCGCCGGGGTTTCGCGAGCTGTTCGAGGCGATAATCCTGCGCGGGCAACGATTGGGCGAATTTCGTTCGGACGTGCCGTCAAACATAATTTCGGAGATGATTCACTCGATTTATCAGACGACGGCGTTCAGCAAGTTGGAAATATCGTTTCAAGAAAATATCGGGCTGAAAATAAAAATCCTGTTGGACGGGATAAGGGAGCGGAATTTATGATAAGCGTGACGAAGTTGCTTTTTGCGGCGGATTATTACGGCGACGCCCTGCGCTACACCAAAGACGCCAATCAAATGCGCCACGGGGCGGCGGCGGGTATCGGACCTGTGGTTGTGTGGAATTCGACGCGCACTTGTAATTTGAAGTGTCGCCATTGCTACATGGATTCGGATTCGCGCAAGTACAAAGACGAGCTGACGACCGCCGAGGCTAAAAAGTTCATAGATGACCTTGCCGAGTTCAAAGTACCGGTGCTGTTGTTTTCGGGCGGCGAGCCATTGATACGTCCCGACTTTTTTGAGCTTGCCGCTTATGCCGTCGCGAGGAATATCCGCCCTACGCTGTCGACAAACGGCACGCTGATAACCCGCGAGGTAGCGCAGGAGATTAAAAATATCGGCGTGGGCTACGTCGGCATATCGCTTGACGGTTTGGCGGCTGTCAATGATAAATTTCGCGGCGTGGCGGGCGCGTTCAACTTGGCAATGCGCGGCATAGAAAATTGCGTGGCTGTCGGGCAACGCGTGGGCTTGCGCTTCACAATCAATCATCACAACTTCGAGGAGCTGGATAAAATTTTCGACTTCATCGAGGCTGAACGGATTAACCGCGTGTGCTTTTATCACCTGGTTTATTCGGGGCGCGGCAGTCAAATGTTGGACGAGGATGTTACGCCCGAAGAATCGCGGCAAGCCATGGACACGATTATTCGCCGCACCAAGGACTTTGCGGCTCGCGGCTTGGCTAAGGAGATTTTGACTGTCGACAACCACTGCGACGGCGTCTATATGTACTTGAAGGCTCTTGCCGAGGGCGACGACGCAACCGCCGCGCAGGTTAAGAAATTTATCGGCATGAACGGCGGCAACAGATCGGGTATCGCGTTCGGCGAGGTTGACCCGCTCGGCTACGTGCACCCCGACCAATTTACGCAACATCACACGTTCGGCAATGTTCGCGAGCGCAAATTCGGCGACATCTGGACTGATACCGGCAACCCGATTTTGGCGGGGCTTAAGAATCGCAAGCCGCTGTTGAAAGGGCGTTGCGCCAAGTGCAAGTTTCTCGACGTTTGCAACGGGAACTTTAGGACGCGGGCGGAAGCAGTTACGGGCGATTTTTGGGCGTCCGACCCCGCGTGTTATCTGACCGACGAGGAAATATTTTAAGGAGGCAGATTTATGTTTAAGGTTTTGATTTGGGATTATGTGGGAGTAAGCGGGCAATGGCTCGACCAAGTCGCTGACAAAAAGGACATTGAAGTCGTCGGCACAATGACGCCCGCCGAACCCGCGTCGGAGCTTTTGCTTAAGCAGGACGCCTGGGATTGGCTGTTGATTTTCGAGCAGGGGGCGAGACAATTCTTCGACACGACGATTCAACTGCTGAGGTTGCCGCTCAATAAAATTGTCTACGCGCTCGACATGAACAGCTGGATTCAACGCCCCAAAGCCGCCTTCGCCTTGGCAGATATGTCGCAGGGGGGGTAATATAATCCTCAACCTCCATTTCGCGATCAGTCGCCGGCTGAACAAATTCGTCACCTGCACAGTTGAGGGGTTGCATTATGTCGGCACGGCTGAGGATATTTCGATTATGCGCGATATGTATACCCGAAACGTTAATTGGTCAACGGAAGAGATGAATATCTTTCATGCATTGGCGCAGAAATATTACAATGTCGACGACGGCGCGGGTTACTTTCTCGATCTCGGAGCAAATATCGGCACGACGTGCATTTACTTTGCAAAGAAAATCGCGCCGAATCTTAAAGTGCTTGCCTTTGAGCCCGACGCCGAAAACTTTAAACTCTTGCACACAAATTTAATTCTCAACGACATGGAAGATAAGACGATTGCCGTCAACTTGGGACTCGGCGACAAGTCTGACGATATGACGATGTACAAAATTTCATTTAACCCCGGCATGAACACGTTTTTTAAATACAATGGTGACACGCCAACCGAAACGGTCAAAATCATTCCGCTGGACCTTTATCTTGAGGAATCCAAAATCTCTGCGCGGGAGATCAAGTACATTTGGATTGACACGGAGGGCTTTGAGGCGCAAGTCCTGCTCGGCGCGAAGAATCTGCTGCGCGAAAATCCCGCACCAATCTTTATGGAGTGCAATCCGATAATTTGGAAAAAAACGGGCGTCTTCGAGGAAATGATGTCTTTGCTGGCGGAAAGTTATTCGCACTTAGTCCACGTCTCTTCAGGCAAGACAACCTTGTATCCGCTGGAAGCTTTGCGAACGTTAGAAAATCCGCGTCATCCTTTGGGACAAAACGGCGACATTTTCCTGATTCGTAAAGGCGCGATTGACTAAACAAGAACGCTTTGCTTGCCGATAAAGTTTCCAAAGGGGGCGATTTTATGGCGGGCAACGAGATTCGCTTGGACAACGGCTATATCGGCGGGGCGGTTATGCTTATGGAGGATTTGGAGCGGCGCGTCGAAAACTTTCACATGCCGAAGACTTACGACGAAATTTTATCTGAGGCGCGTGAGGGGCTTAAAGCTCCTTCGCCGCAGGAAATGACGCTTGAGGAGTACAAGGCGTATATCGAGGGCAAGCTCCAAAACATTCCGCGCAACATCACGCGTTATCGCGACGTGGTGACGGTTTGCATATCGGACGCGGGCTTTGAAGCTATGCAAAACGATTCGACTTACGAGGCGTGGGTATTGGACAGCGTGCGCGAGGAGCTGAGCTTTCCCGATTATCTTTGCGGCTACCCCGGCACTTACGGGCGTTATGACGTTATGCAGTTCGGCGCGAGTAAGGAGGATTTTCGCGGGCATATGTCGGCTATTCACAAAAACGATTCGCACCACGTCGAGGAGGAAACTTATTGGGAGCGGCGGCTTAAACGCTTGAAGGCGCGGCTAAAGGCGGAGCAGGAGCTTTTTGAACACGAGCGGCTTTTGCAGAAGGGTTGCGACGAGTCCGCGCAGATTGAGGCTCTTCAACGTGCCGAGGAGGGTTTGACAGACCCGTTCGCGCCCGAAAAGCCGATAATCGGCGTGCCCGCGAGCTATCTGCTTGCCATGCTTGACGCGCAGAAAGGAGTTTGAACTTGGACGATAAAAAAGTTGCGTTTATAACGTGCGTGAACAGCGATTGGTGGTACAGCGAATGCCGCCTGTATCTTGAGCACTTGACGATACCCGACGGCATGACGGCTGAGTTTATCGACGTGCGCGACGCCGAATCGATGACGGCGGGCTACAATCGCGCCATGCGCCGTTCCGACGCCAAATATAAAATTTACCTGCACCAAGATACTTTCGTCGTGAACAAGAATTTAATCGCCGACCTGCTGAACATTTTCGCCGACGCGACGATTGGCGTTGTGGGCATGATTGGTTGCATGAATTTGCCGGCAACGGGCGTTTGGTGGGACGGCATGAGGACTTACGGGCGAGTACTGCACGCGTGCGAGCCGGAGAGCGTCGTTGATTCCGAGTGCGCCGAGCCTGACGGCTTATATCAAGAGGTCGAGTCTGTCGACGGGCTGTTTTTGGCGACGCAATACGATTTGCCGTGGCGCGAGGATTTGTTTGACGGCTGGCATTTATACGACACTTCGCTTTGTAAGGAGATGAGCCGCGCAGGTTACCGCGTGGTGGTGCCGAATCAGTCGGCGGATTTTTGGTGCATACACTGCCCGAAGGAAAAGCCGCTTGACCCGCGTTATCGCCGCTACCAAAAAATTTTCCTGCGCGAATACGGCGACGAACTCAATCCTGAGGTGTAAACATGGAAGAAATTAAACCGAGCCTGACGGAATTCATAACGGGCGAAGACTTTTTTAAGCGGATATTGGTGGTCGAGAGCGAGGCGTATCTTGCCGAATTGCGAGAGCGGTTCCCGACCGCCGAAATTTTTTTTGTCACGACGGACGAGGAATTTACTTGCCCCGACGTAAAAGTAAGCGTGCTGGATTATCGGGAGGAGCGGTTGCCGTTCGCGGAGGAGTTCTTCGACGCGATAATCGGCGACTTGACGCTGGAGGTCGTGACGAATCCGCAAGACATAGCAGCGGGCTTTTCGACATACCTCAAGCAAACGGGCGTTTGGCTGACGAGCTTCAGGAACATAAGGCATTGGAAGGTTTTGGAACGGCTCATGCGCGGGGCGTTCGGCGGAATAGTATCGCGGCTGTACACGCGCACCGAGTTTGAGCGGCTGCTTTACGCGTCGTTTTATAAGGAAGTGCTTTTGTTACCGCTGAAAAAAAATGCGCCGCCCGAATTGTTGGAGCGGCTGATAACTTGCGGCTTCGACAACTTTGACGACGACTTACAAACCGAATTTTGGCTGGTGAGGGCGTCGCGTTCGATGCCGGAGCTTGCGCTGTTAAAGTCGATGTTCACGCCCGAAGTCCGCGCAGATTTATCACGGCTGTTGCACCGAATCGAATACGGCATAGCGACGGAGGACAGCGTACAGAGATTTTGGCGGCTGTTCGACGCGGCGGGGCTTTTCACGGATTACGCAGCGGCGTTTATACGGTCGGTCGTCGTGCACCGCGAGCGGTTTTATATCAACATGCTTAAGCACTCTTCGCGGACGGAGCTGGACAAGATAATCGCGGAGGCGGAGTCGCTTTACGATTTCGACACGGGTGACAGATTTCATTAAAGTAAAATGCCGACGATTCCCTTGAATATCCCGAAGATGAATCGTTGCAACGGCACAAAGACGTAGCTTAGAATCGGCGTGGCGAGGATTATAATCAGGAAGACAAAGCTGTAGCGTTCGAGCTGAGCATAAGCCCGCGCCAATTCGTAGGGCAGGAGGTTGCGCAATATGTGCGAGCCGTCGAGCGGCGGTATCGGCAACATGTTGAAAATCGCGAAGTTGATATTGTAGACGATAATCAGCTGGAAGACGACGAGCAACCCCTCCGAGAACGGGATATGCAACTTGACCATTAAAACCAACAGAATCGTGAAGACGAACGCCGTTATAAGGTTCGACAGCGGACCGGCAAGCGAGACGAGTATATCGTCGCGGCGCGGGTTGCTGAAATTGAGCGGATTGATTTGGACGGGCTTAGCCCAGCCGAAGTGCACGAAGAACAGCATAATCAGCCCGATTGGGTCGATGTGCGCGGCGGGGTTGAGCGTGAGCCGCCCTTGCATTTTCGGAGTAAAGTCGCCCAACGCGTAGGCAACGCGGGCATGAGAAAATTCGTGGATAACCATGGCAATGATGATGCCGGGGACGCCCGCGATTAGGTGACCGATGTCCTCAAACATTAAATCGCCTCCAACTTGTTAAGGAAAACTTGTTTGGCGAGGAGCAGGATTGATATTGCGGATTTGGCGTCGAAGATTTTGCCCGACTCGACCATTTGGAGCGCGGCAGTGAGCGGGAGCTTAACGACGTTGATAAATTCGTCGGAGTCGGGGTGGATTTTGCCGGGCGTCAAATCGGCGGCGGCGTACAGGTGAATATATTCGTCGCTGAAGCCGACGGTGGTGGCAATGGTCGTGAGTTTCCAAAACTTGCCGGCGGTGTAGCCCGTCTCCTCGGACAGTTCGCGTTTGGCGCATTCGATTGGGTCTTCGCCGACCTTATCGAGTTTGCCGGCGGGCACTTCAAGGGTAACTTGCCCGACGGGGTAGCGGAATTGGCGCACGAGGATAATCTGATTATCGGGCAGGAGCGGGATAATCGCCGCCGCGCCGGGGTGCTTAATCCATTCGCGAACGGCTTTATTTCCGTTTGGCAATTCGACTTCGTCCTTGCGCACGTGCAACAATACGCCGTCGAATACGGGTTCGCTCGAAAGCCTTTTCTCGACCAAGCTTGTATCTGCGTTGTCAATCAACATTTTAATCGCTCCTTAAAAATTTTGTGCTAGATATTTTGCCACAACGCGGAATTTTTTACAACACAAAAAACGTGTGGTATAATCTGAAAAATTTTGGACAAAGGAGTTCACGATATGATTAAAAAGTTTTTGGCGGCAATGGCTTTGAGCGTCGTGCTGATGTTCGGCGGCGAGGTTGAGGCGGCGGACTATTACAGCGCGATTTATCAAACGGTCAACCGCTACAACGGCAACGAGGTCGAATGCGATTGGATAACGCGGGCGATTCTTTACGCGTCGTCGGAGTATCAAGTGGATCCGATATTGATAACGTCGATAATGGAGGCGGAAAGCGAATTCAACTTCCACGCGAGGAGCTCGGTCGGGGCGGTGGGGCTTATGCAACTCATGCCGTCGACGGCGGCGGGCTTGGGCGTCAATCCGCATAATCCGCTGGAAAACATCGTCGGCGGCACGATTTACATTAAAAATCAGCTGGCGCGATTCAAGGATTGGGGCGTCTACTCCGTCACCGACGCGGTTGCGGCTTACAATGCCGGTCCCGGCGCGGTCGAGAAGCACGGCGGCGTTCCCAACTACTCCGAAACCGTCAATTACGTCATCAAGGTCGCCGGCAACTATAAAAATCTGCTTACGCTCATTCAATCCTAAAGGAAAATTTTTTTTACGGCAGAATATTTCGCTGATAATCAAATTCAGGAAGGATGATTCGCTATGGACAACGTGGTAAAAATCGGACTTTTGGGCGCGGGCACAATCGGCGGCTCCGTCATTGAGGTTTTGCAGAACAATCGCGAAATAATCACCCAACGCGCCGGCACTGCCGTTGACATTAAAAAAATCCTCGTCTTGCCCCGCGAGATACCCGCCCTCCAAGAACGCGGACTGCCCGCCACCAACAACTACGACGAGATTCTTGACGACCCCGAAATTAAAATCGTCGTGGAACTTATGGGCGGCGTCAAGCCCGCGAAGGATTTTATCCTCCAAGCCATGGCGCACGGCAAGCACGTCGTCACCGCCAATAAAGACGTTGTGGCGCAATTCGGGCATGAACTCTTCGACGCGGCGGACGCTCACCAAATCGATTTCCTGTTCGAGGCGGCTGTCGGCGGAGCCATTCCCATTATCATGCCGCTCAAGCGTTCGTTGACTGCCAACAAAATCACCGAGGTTTTGGGTATCGTCAACGGCACGACCAATTACATGCTGACCAAAATGAGCGAACTGGGCGCGGATTACGATACCGTGCTCAAGGAGGCGCAAGCTCAAGGCTACGCGGAAGCTAATCCCGCCGCCGACGTCGAGGGCAAAGACGCCGCCCGCAAAATCGCTATCCTCGCGTCGATTGCCTTTAACAGCCGCGTCAAGTTTGAGGACGTGTCGGTCGAGGGCATTACCCGAATCACGCCCGAAGATATTCTGTACGCCACGCGGCTCGGCTACGTCGTTAAGCTGTTGGCTGTCGGGCGCGATACCGAACTCGGAATTGATGTCCGCGTTAATCCCGTGCTGTTGCCCAAAGAGCACCCGTTGGCGGCGGTCAGCGGCGTCCTTAATGCCGTTTTCGTGCGCGGCTACCCGATTGAAGAGGCTATGTTCTTCGGTCCCGGCGCGGGCAAGCCTACCGCCTCCGCCGTCGTCAGCGACATCATCGAAATTGCTCGCGGGCTTACGCGCAACTCGGCAGGTCGTTTCGGTTGCACCTGCTACTATCAACATCCGATTTGCCCCGTTGAGGAAACCGTTTCCAGCTACTATATCCGCCTGCTCGTCGAGGATAAGCCGGGCGTCCTCGGCAAAATCGCCACCACTTTCGGCAACGTCGACGTCAGCTTAAAATCCGTAGTCCAGACCAACGCCGATATTGATAACCACGTCGAGATTGTCGTCATTACGCACGCCGTCAAGCACAGGAACATCATCGAGGCACAAGCGGCTCTTAAGGCGTTGTCGGTCGTCGACGAAATTTTTAACGTGATTCGCGTGGAGTAAGCTATGGATAATAATAAAAATCGCGCCGTCGTCCGCGTGCCCGGTACTTCCGCCAATTGCGGTCCCGGCTTCGATTGCCTGGGCTTGGCGACGACGATTTACAACTATTTGGATTTGACGTTGCTCAGGAACGGCAAAGTTATCGTGGAGTCGACGGGCGAGGGCGCGGAGAATATTCCTCGCGGCAGACGAAATTTGACGTGGCAAGCGGTGCGGCGGATATTGCAGGAGGTCAAGCGCGAAGACGAATTCAAGGGCGCGATTATCCGCATGAGAAACAACGTTCCGATTTCACGCGGACTCGGCTCCTCGTCGACGGCGATAGTTGCGGGCTTGGTGGCGGCTAATGACATTCTCGGTTCACCGCTCAATCGAAACGACCTGTTACGCTTGGCGACGGAGCTGGAAGGTCACCCCGATAACGTTGCGCCGGCATTATTCGGCGGCTTTACGGTCAGCGTCATGAACGAGGGCGCGGTGCAAACGTTCAGCTTCCTGCCGCGAGTCAAACTTAAATTGATTGTGGCGGTACCCGACTTTGAATTGTCGACGCGGCTGGCGCGTAAAGTTTTGCCGCGGAGCGTCTCCATGCACGACGCGATATTTAACGTAAGCCGAGCGTCAATGTTAATCGCGGCGTTGGTGGAGGGGCGCGAAGATTTATTGCCGCTGGCGTTCGACGACGCATTACATCAGCCGTATCGGAAAAAATTGGTGCCGGGCATGAGCGCGGTCTTCGAGGCGGCAAAATCGGCGGGAGCCTTGGGCGCGGCAATATCGGGCGCGGGTTCGTGTTTGATAGCGTTCACGACGTTGCGGAGCCGTTTGGAAGAAAAAATCGCGGCGGCTATGGTCGAGGCGTTCAAAGCGGCGGGCGTCAAATCTAAGGCATTGATTCTGGACGTGGACAAACACGGTGCTCAAATCATGCGCAGATGAGGCGGCGCGGCGCGGGCGGTTCCAAAGGTGGCAACTCAATCGCGCCAGCTGTTTGGTTACTTTTCAAAAGTAACCGGTGCTCAAATTATGCGTCGATGAGTTTCTTGTAACGTAAGCCGAAATTGTAAAGCGTGTCGAGTACCGATTTAAATTCCCAACCCAAAGGCGTCAGCGAATACTCCACGTGCGGCGGCTTTTCGCCTAAAATTTTGCGTGCAACCAACCCGTCCGCTTCCAATGACCGCAAGCTGTCCGTCAAAACTTTTTGGCTTATCCCCGCGATTGATTTTTTCAGCTCATTATGCCGCCACGGACGCTCCTGCAGTCTCTGAAAAATAAACACCTTCCACTTGCTGTTTATGAGGCTTAAAGTCGTGGCGACGGGACAATCCGGCAAATCTTTTTTGCTTATCATGGCGTTCACCCGCCGAGATTTTAATCCGCCGCCCCGTAAAACTCAAACGATTATAAAAAGGTGCCTTCTTGTCTTTTGCAACGAAAAAATTTATCATGGCGTCAAACTTTTAGGGGGTATCGACATGAAAATTGCAGTGGTTGCGGCGGCAGGTAAGGCGGGCAGGAAAATCTGCGCGGAGGCGGCTTCTCGCGGCTTTGAAGTTACGGCGTTCGTGAGGCGTGCGGCTGAAATCGACGGCGCGGCTAAGGTTATCGTCAAGGACATCATGGCGTTGGAGCGGAAAGACCTCGCGGGTTTCGACGCGGTAGTTGACGCTTTCGGCACGTTCAAGCCCGAAACTTTATCGCAACACTCCGCGACGCTTAAACATCTGTGCGACGCCTTGAGCGGTTCGGATACTCGGCTGTTAATCGTGGGCGGCGCGGGCAGTCTTTATACAAATCCCGAACACACCGCGCAGGTTATGGACGCTCCGAACTTCCCCGACGCGTGGAAACCGTTGGCGGCGGCTCAAGCCAAGGCTCTCGACGAACTTCGTAAGCGCGACGACGTTAAGTGGACGTTTATCAGCCCTGCCTGCGACTTCCAAGCCGACGGCGAACGCACGGGCAAATACATTGTCGGCGGCGAGGAGCTGACGTTGAACGCGGCGGGCGAAAGCGTCATCAGCTATGCCGACTTCGCCGTTGCCATGGTCGACGAAATTGCGGGCGGCAATCATATCAAGCAACGTATAGGCGTCGTCAAGGCGTAAATGATTTTTCGGGCGGCTCAAACGGCGAGCCGCTTTTTTGTTGGTAACGGCAGGGAAAAACGCGCCCTTATCGAAGATAGCGGGGGAGGTGTTGAGCGTGGCGATTGAGATTGAGCGAAAATTTTTGGTCGACAAACGGAAACTGCGCGGCTTGGAATACTTAAGCGAAACGCAAATCGCGCAAGGCTATCTGTCGAATCACCCGACGGTTCGGGTACGTTTGGCGGGCGAACGCGGCTTCCTGACGATAAAATCTTTGACGCGGGGCATCTCTCGGCAAGAGTTTGAGTACGAAATCCCCTTCGCCGACGCCGAACAACTCCTCAAGCTGTGCGGGCGGAAAGTCTTGCGGAAATATCGGCGTAAAGTTTCCTGCGGCGGGCACGTCTGGGAAATAGACTTCTTCGCGGGACGACACGCGGGCTTAATCTTGGCGGAGGTCGAACTTAATGCGCCCGACGAGCAAGTCGATTTGCCCGATTGGGTCGCGCAGGAGGTATCGGGCGATCCGCGCTACTACAATTCCAATCTGGTCAAAAGCGATTGGGAACGTCGGAAAGTTTAGGTGGGCAATTTGGTTTCAGAGTGGGAATTATTTTTGCGATTAACATTGGCGTGCGTGCTGGGCGGGATAATCGGCTACGAACGGCAAAGTCGGCGCAAATCGGCGGGCTTGCGCACCAACGTCCTTGTGTGTCTCGGTTCGTGTCTGATTATGGTTTTGAGCGAGGCATTGTACTTTAACGTCGAGGGGCGCACCAACGCCGACCCTGCGCGTTTGGCGGCGCAAGTCGTCAGCGGCATAGGCTTTTTGGGCGCGGGCGCGATTATGAAGGAGGGCTTAACCGTCACGGGCTTGACGACGGCGGCAAGTCTTTGGGTAGTGTCGGGCGTGGGACTGGCTGTCGGCGCGGGCTACTATTCGGGCGCATTGTTCACTACCGCGCTTATTTTTGCGACGCTCGGAACTTTTTCCCGTATCGACGAATGGGTCATGCACGAAAAAAATCTGCTTATCACTATCCGCACCAAGGATAAGCCGGGGCAACTCATGCATATCAGCTCGTGCATTGACGATTTGCAGTTGAAGATTCGCGACGTTAAAGTCAAAGCTCCCGACGACTCGGCGGACACGCTGATTATCGAGATGGAGGTTTACAATCAACGCGCCTTGAAAAATGTTATAGTGCTCGACGCGGTCAAGCGGATTGACGGCGTGATAAGCGTCGACGTAAGCTAAATTTTAGGAGGTCTTTCAATGAATTATGATATTGTTGATACGATAGTGCGCACGGCGATTGACGCAATGCGCAATGCCTACGTCGAACACGGCTCGATAGCAACGGGCGCGTGTCTTTTGGCGGCGGACGGCACGCTCTACAGCGGCTGCGCGATTGACAGCGTTATTCCCGAATTCAAGTTGCCCGCCGAGGTCGTCGTCACGGCTAAGGCTATCAGCGAGGGCAAACGCGAATTCGACGCGATTGCGGTCGTCGCCGACATCGACGGCATTTACATTCCCGACGAGTTGAGCCATAAATTTATGTTGGAATTCAACATTCCGGAGATTATTTTGGCTGACATGGAGGGCAACATCAAGGTCTTGAAGCTGGAGGAGCTTATCCCCTATAAAAATCGTCGCCGCTGATAATTTTGGACAGAAAAAAACTCCCTCGCGCCTTTCGGTGTGAAGGAGTTTTTAATTTGCGTCATCGGTCGTGGGAAAAATACATCTTGCGCGGCACTATCATGCCCAATTCGTCCTCGGCGATTTGCTTAATGCGTTGCGGTGATTTGAGTTGCGCTATTTCCACGCGGAGCCGTTCGTTTTCCAATTCCAGCTGGTCTGCCTGATTGTTCGTGGCGACCAGGGCGTAGCCCCGACTCGCGCTTATCCCCTGCCGTATCACGACCACCATTGAAAACACCATTAAAACTATCAGGAAGAGGCGGCAACGCGACCTCAACGCGTGATTGAGTTGCTGGCGACCTTTTATCAGCTTTAAGTTGCCCTCCTGCGCGGAGGCTTTGTCTTGCGCTTTTCTATCGAACGGTATAACTTTTCGTCTCGTCATGATTTTCCCTCCTTGAATTGCTCCGAGCGTCGAAAATCTTTTCCGCGACGCGCAGTTTAGCCGAATTGGCGCGGCTGTTGAATTCGATTTCGGTTGGCGCGGGAGCTTGAGCCTTGCCGAGGATTTTTATTTCCGCCTTGTGATTGCAGACGCACACGGGGAAATTTTTCGGGCAAATGCAACCTTGCGCGAGTTGCTTGAACGTTTCCTTAACGATACGGTCTTCGAGCGAGTGAAACGTTATGACGGCGACACGCCCGCCGATTTTAAGCCGCCCGACCGCTTTGCGCAAGGCGTCCGATAAAATTTCCAGTTCGCCGTTGACTTCAATCCTAATCGCCTGGAAAACGCGTTTGGCGGGATGTCCGCCGTGTTTGGTACGCGGAACCGTGCGCTCAATCAGCTCTGCAAGTTCGCCCGTCGTCTCAAGCGGAGCGATTTTCCTTGTGCGGCAAATGGCGGCGGCGATTCTTTTGGCAAAACGTTCCTCGCCGTATTCGCGGAAGATTTTAATCAAGCGGGTTTCTTCGTAGCCGTTAATCACGTCGCGGGCGGTTAAGTTGCGTCGCCTGTCCATGCGCATATCGAGCGGCGCGTCGTGCATGTAGGAGAAGCCGCGTTCCGCCGTGTCAATCTGATGTGACGATACTCCGAGGTCGAACAGCACGCCGTCGAGCTTATCAATGCCGAGGTCGTCGAGAATTTTATCGAGGTCGATGAAGTTCCCGCGAACTGTCCGAACCGCGCAGGTTAAGCCCGATAAATTTTCCGTGGCGGCTTTAATCGCGGCGTCGTCTTGGTCGAGACCGATAAGCAAGCCGCGTTCGCTCAGCCGTTCGCCGATAAGCTTTGCGTGTCCGCCGCCGCCCAGCGTGCAGTCAAGATAAATCCCCACAGGCTTCACGTCGAGCGCAGTCAGGACTTCGCCGGGCATTACGCTTTTGTGTTCAAAGTCCAAACCGTCTCGCCTCCATGAAGTTTTCAAACTTACTTCGCGCCGAGCAGGGATTTTCCTTTAGCCCGCAAAAAAATATTTCAGCGCAAATTCATTGACGCCGAAATTCTAAATGATATAATTCCCCGCAATTCAAAGGAGGTTTGTCTGATGAAAATTACCAAGGACATGAACATAGTCGAAGTTGTGCGCCGCTACCCCGATACCATGATGGTTTTCATGTATGCCGGCATGGGTTGCTTCGGTTGTCACGCCGCGCAGTTTGAAAATATCGAGGAGGGCGCGTTGGTTCACGGCATTGACCCCGATAAGCTTGTCGAGGCTCTGAACGAAATAGCCGAGGCGTCCGACGAGGCTGAGGCGGAGCTTGAGGGTGTCGCTAATCAAGCACAGTAACTTTATCGAAGTTCAGCTTGTCGAGTTCGCGAGCCTTAGGCTCCTTGGCGGGATAACCCAACGACAATATCGCTTGGCAAGCAAAATTTTCGGGGAAGTTCAGCAACCCGCGCAGATATTCTTCGCTTGACGAATCGTCTTCCGCCTCGCGGTTGCGCACTTGTATCCAGCAGTTGCCGACGCCCAAAGCGGTTGCCGAAAGTTCCATGCTCATCATAGCCACGCAAGAATCCTCAACGTAGGTGTCCGATTTATCCTTATCGGCGATAACGACGACCGCCGCCGCCGCGCCCGCCAGCATTTTGGCGACGTTCTTGCGACAACGCGACATCTTTTCCAGCAACTCCCGATTCTTAACGACGATAAACTCGCACGGATACTTTGAGTGCCCGCTCGGTGCCAGCAACGCCGCGCTTACGATTTGTTTAAGCTGTTCGTCCGTAAGCGGCTCCTCGGTGTAGCGACGCACGCTCCGCCGCCTGCGCATGACTTCCAACATTTCCATATCGATTCGACCTTTCCTTAAAAATTTAAGCCGGAGACCGCTTGAGTCCCCGACTTTTTGTTTTGCCTGTGAATCACTTGGCGGAAACCAAATCTTTGACGGGCTTAGCCTTCAAAACCTTTTTCGGAATTTCAAGCTTCTTTTGGGCGGCAAGGTCGGCGGGATATGTCGTGTAGCCGCGCACCTCGCTGTAGTAGGCTACCGTCTCAAGCAGATAACTTATGTCGTCAGACCATTGCCGATTCGGGTCGTTGAGCATGGCGCGGGCAAATTCCTGAATCACGCCCGAAAAATTATGTTGCATCGCCACAGTATGCCAATCGCGCTTGTCAACCGTCCAAAGATACCACATATCGGCATTGCGGAGCGCGGTGTCCAGATAATCAAGGAACATTTCCTGCATTGCGCTGTTATCGTCGGGATTAGCCGCCGCCTTAGCCCTAACCGAATCGGCTATCCTGTCGCCGTCGAGTGTCACGCGCATAATTCGGCGATAATCGTTTTCCTGCAAAACCGTGACTTCCTTTGTGTCCGCGATAATTTCTTCGATTTCCTCAGCCGTCGGCGTCGCTATCAAGTCGGTTACGTCCGCCGCCAACGTTGACGCCGTGAACTTTTCCCATTGCTTGTCCGCCTTAAAGTAGATGTTCATTTCCTTGCCGCTTTGAATCGTGTAAAAGGGGATAATCTTTTCGGTGACGGAGCCGTCGTCGGCGTAAAGCCACAGCGAAAGCTCGCCCGACGATTTGAACGCCGCGCCCTCGACCATGCCCAAAATTTCAAATTCGCTCTGCACGAACGGCGACGTGAACAGTATATCTTGCCTAAATATCCTGTCCGTTGCGTCCGAATCCGAAACCAACGCCTCGCGGAAAGCCCGCATTCCCTCCGAATCGGGGTCGTCTGCCGCAAATGCCGTCGTTGTTACCATGCACAGCAACAGCGTCAACAGCGCAAAAAATTTCTTCACCGATAAGCCCTCCTTAATTTATGACGCCGACGCTCTGCGCGAGGAGAATGGTTTTATTCTCGGCGAGGTTGGCGACCTTGCGGAACTCGTCACGATTGATTGAGCCGCGCACGCAGTTGCCAAGCCCTTCCGTTTGAGCCATGAGCGCGACGCTTTGAACCATTGCGCCCGCCGTTATGTTTGCGAAGGAGATTTGCGCCTCGCGGGGCGGGATATGTCTTGCGTTCGTCCACGCGTCGGGCGTCTCGACGTAAATCAGATTGACCGCCGCTTTGGTGACGAAGCTTTGACCGGTCGTGGTGACGGCGCGATAATCGCCCTCGGCAATGAGCTTGAGCCGGTGGTTGGCGGCGTCGTAAAGGTAAATGCCCTCGCGGGTGACGGCGTAAACTTCGACGCTGTAAACGCCCAGAGCTGCCGGATTGACGCGCTTGCCGTCGGCGCGATTGATACCGTTCGCCGCCCAAAGAATCTTGGCAATCTGCGCGGAGGTCAAATCTTTATCGACGAAATTCCTGCTGCTCATACGATTTTGGAGCGCGTCCGTTACGGTTATCTCCGAGCTTTTTGCGCCGACCGTCGGCAGAATTATTTCGCTCTGCGCGGCGTAAGTCGTCGTCGACATCAAAATCATCACCGCCAATGCCGATAGAAATTTTTTCACGTTAAGCCCTCCCAAGCGCGTAGTATCCGCCCGCCTCCAAAAATTTGCAATATTCCTCAACCGCGATAACAAAATTCGTGAAGCCGTCCTTGTAGCCCGCCGCTTTGAGCTTGGTCATATCAGCCTCGGTGAAACTCTGATACTTGCCGCGCAGGTCGTCGGGGAAGTCGCAATAGGTTATTTTCATTTTGGCGTGCATGGACTCAATCATCGCCTTGCCCGCGTCGTTGAAGGTGTGCGCGTGCCCCGTGCCGCAATTATAAATCCCGTTGGCAACGGCGTTATCCAGACACCAAAGATTTATCCGCGCCACGTCCTTAACATAAATAAAATCGCGTTTCTGCTCGCCGTCCTTGTAGCCGTCGGTGCCCTTGAACAGCCTCGGACCGCCGCCCAACTTCATGCGCTTGTAAATCTGATAGAAAATCGACGCCATTTTACCCTTGTGATTCTCCTGCTGACCGTAGACGTTGAAGTAGCGCAAGCCGATAACTTTGCTCTTGACCTTGTCGGCGAATTGGCGGACGTAGCGGTCGAACATGAGCTTGGAAAACGCGTAGGGATTGAGCGGATTCTCGCAAGCCTCCTCCTCGCGGAAACCGCGCTTGCCGTCGCCGTAAACAGACGCGCTCGACGCATAAATCAGCGGGATTTGCTTACGGATACAGAACTTGAACAGCTCCTTTGAGTACTCGTAATTGGTAGCCATCATGAAGTTGACATCGTACTCCATGGTATCGGAACACGCGCCCTCGTGGAAGACCGCCTCGACGTTCTGCAAGCCGTCCAAATTTTTAATGAAGTCGTCCTTATGGCGATAGTCGATAAAGCGCAAGCCGATAAGATTTTTGAACTTGTCGCCGCCGCCGAGGTCGTCAACGATTAGAATATCGGTGCGCCCGCGTTCGTTCAAGGCGCGGACGATATTGCTGCCGATAAAGCCCGCGCCGCCCGTCACGATTATCATAGTACACACTCCTTTAAATATCCTCAGCTATGTATTGAATGAACTGCTTGCCGATACGTTCGCGACACTTAATCACGACGGGGTTCAGAATTTCCAACGCCTCGTCGTGGGTTTGAGCCGCCGCCGTCACGCGCACGATACAGCCGTCCTCCTTGGCGTAGGTGGCGACCGTCGGGTTGGTGCCGTCAAGCAATTCGTTTAATCTGTCGGCTATCGGCGATTCGCCGACTATCGCAATCGGCGCGTCGTGTTTGCTGACGCACTTGATTATAATCGACACGAGAATTTTATCGCTCTTGGCGTTGAGGTACAGCTCGCAACACTCCTCGAACATGGGTTGCATTTCGTGCGGCGGTCCGGGCAGGAGGATACAAATTTTCCCGTCGCGCTCCATGACGCAACCGGGCGCGGTGCCGTGATGATTGTACAGAATCAGCGAATCGGCGGGAACGACAGCCTGCTTGCGCATACCGTCGGACAGCTTATCGAAGCCGCGAGCTTTGGCGCGTTCCTCCAGGAAACTCAAGACTTGCGCGTCGACAATGGGCGTCTTGCCGAAATAATCCATGAGCATTTCCTTGGTCAAATCGTCTTTGGTCGGACCAAGCCCGCCCGTCATGATAACGGCGTCCGCCCGCGAATACGCCACGTCCAACGCAGACTTTATCCGCGCAGGATTATCGCCCACCACGGTTTGAAAGTGGCAATCGAAGCCCAGATGCGCGAGCTTTTTGGCGAGGTATTGAGCATTCGTGTTGACGATGTTGCCTATTAAAATTTCGGTGCCCACGCTGATAATTTCAACGACCATTTAATCACCTCCGATAATTTTTCCGTCATGATAGCAAAAAAAAATCCCCGCGTCATTAGCGCGAGGAAAATTTTTAAGCAGTCATTTAAGCTTATCGGCGAGGTACTCCAGCAGTTGTTCCCGCGTCGTCGACTTTAAGACGTAGCCGTCGGGCTTGAGTGCCAAAACTTGCTTGACTTCGTCCGCCGTGCCCACGCCCGTCAGGAACACGACCGGTATATCCGCCGTCGTCGAATCGCGCCGCAACATTTTAAATACTTGCGTGCCGTTCATTATCGGCATTTCGTAATCGAGCAGTATCAGGTCGACGTGCTTTTTGCCCAGGAACATCAAGACTTGCTTGCCCGAAGTCAAAATGTCCGCCCGATACGAATCCTTAATCCACGTGCGCACCATGCCCGCATACGTCGGGTCGTCGTCGACTATAAGGATATGCTTTTTGACAGCGGCCTTTCCTCCGCCCAATGCGCTGTCGACTGCCACCTCCAGCATTCGCATATCGACGGGGCGGTCTACCCATTCGCACTCGCCCAGCAACGGATGCACTTGCATTAAGTTATCGCGATAACTTTTCTCGCCGATCAGCACCATCGTTTTCTTGTACGTCTGCATTACGTCGCACACCTGCAACAGCATTTGGAACATCGATTCTTCTTCCTCGCGATTCTTGCTGTCCTTGGGCAGATACAGCACGAACAAATCAATCTCGCTCGATACCGCTTGAAGCAAATCGGTCTCCGGCTTTACCGTCGTCACGTCGTAGCCCAGCTCCTTGAGTTTGCGCTCCACACCCTTGACTACGATGCTGTACTGTTGCAGGACAATCGCTATTTTTTTCTCGCCCATGAAATCCCCACCTTATTTTTTATTTTGTGCTCAGCAAGTCGATAATCTTGTCGAAGTCGCCCGCCGTTGCCGCCGCTGTTATCGATGTCCAAAGCTCGGCAGTGTCGCTCGGTATCCGATAGTCGTTAAGCTCGGCGATAATGGCTTGCAGTTGCTCAACGTCTTTAGCCTCCGCCGCTGATTT
>ERZ842401.1656-NODE-1656-length-31357-cov-5.282027_pt1 | contig 31357 bp, 30 predicted proteins | sample MGYA00521270_ERZ842401 | MGnify/ENA primary metagenome ERZ842401 (study PRJEB31892, sample SAMEA3878208) | bioreactor metagenome | biome: Moose rumen | place: Sweden | collected 2011-10 | study: EMG produced TPA metagenomics assembly of the PRJEB12797 data set...
ATATACACGAGATGAGAAAGCAGAACTTATAATGAAATATATTGAAGAAATAGAATTAACTGATAAATATGGAAATTATACTGATGTAGAATTTATTAAGTTTAGAGAAAGTATAGCAAGTACATCTAATGACTTATATTTCAAAGGTTATTATGATAGATATGTTCCATCACTATTTGGAAATATTTATGGAAAAATTAGATTTAGTGAATATCTACCTGAAGAAGAAATGGCACAACAAATAATGAGATTAAGACAGTTTTATGATGTTGGTTATTATGAAGCAACTTATAGTGTTAAAGATAAAGTATTCTATTTTAACTTTTTAGAAGATAAGAAAACGATTGTTAGAGTATTCCCACTTGAAGATTATAGAAAAATAGATCCAGATGAAAAAATGGAAACATATAATCTAGGAGTATTATATGTTAAAGAAGATAATGGAACATTACTAGAAAATGAGGATGATGTATTTAAATTAATACCAGCTGAATGTGATGGTAATGTTGTATATAGTAAGGAACCTATATTTGTAGAATCAAAACCTGTTCCTTACTATGAAGATGAAGAAAATTCAGACGATGAAATTTCTTCACAATAAAATGTGTGGCACGTTATGAAATTACAAAGTAATTTTGTAAGTGGCGATAGCAATTTAAAAATTAATACTTTATGAAGTTTTAACTATTTACGAAGTTATAGTTATTACGAAATAAAGTAAACGGATTCTAAGGTGTTAAACCTTAGCCCACTGGATATTTTGTATGGAACGTACAAAATTCCTAGGGGGTTAGAAATTTTGGATGAACAAAATGACCACTTGAGTGGTCACTTCTAGGAAGGAGGAAAACTATGTCAGAACTTGCTTATTCATTACATTTAGGTAGTGATAAAAATAGAAAAAATATATCTAAACAAAATGGTAAAAATAATCTAAGTGGAACAACATCTTTTCCCAATAATGCTATTCAAAATGTAAGACAATTATCAAAAGTAGATAAACATAATTATAGAAAATATGATAATGAACAAGAACTAATAGAAATAGTAAGAGGAACTTCTTCTCCATTAGATGATGTAAAAGAATTATATTTAAGTGAGTTTGAAGAAGCAAGATTGGAATATAATTCTAAACAATCTAGACCTAGTAGAATGATAGATAATTATTTTGAAAATGTATCTAATAATGAGAAAAAAGATTTAGCATGTGAAATTATTCTAGAACTAGGAGATAAAGAATATTGGGATGCTAAAGATGAGAATTTTAAAAAGAGAATGTCAGAAGTATATAAAAAACAAGTTGATGATTTGGAAATGCTTGTTCCAAATTTTAAAGTAGCTAGTGCTATAATTCATTATGATGAAACAAGCCCACATCTACATATCGTTGGTGTTCCAATTAAATATAAGAATAAAAACGGAATGGAAAAACAAGTTGGTAAATCTGATGTATTTACAAAAGAATCTTTAATAAGATTGCAAGATAAAATGAGAACTTTATGTATTGAAGAATTTAATCAAGTATATGGTTTAGATTCTACATTAAAGAAAAAACAAAAAGGTAGAAACAGAGATATTCATGTGTCCGATATGGATAACTATATTGAGATGAAGAAACAAATTGAAAAGAATACTGAAAATCTAAAACAAGCAAGTAAAAAATCTTCAGAGTTAAAACAAAACTCTAAAGATATAAAAGATAAAATAGATAAACTTAAAATATCTAAATTAAATAAAGATAATTATATTTTATCAAAAGAAGATAAAGATTCTTTTATCGACTTTATCCAACAAGTAGATAATACTAGTAAAGAATATGATAAAATTCAAACTTTATCTAATACACTAGTTAATGCACATGAACAATTAAAAGATAAAAATAATAAGATTAAAACTCTTACTGAAAATAATGATGCACTTAATTTAAGAGTTAAGGCTTTAAATAATACAATAAAAGAAAAAGATAATGAAATATCATTTTTAAAATCTAAAATAAATGATTTAAAGGATACACTTGATTATTGGAAAGACAAATTTAGTAAGCTAATATCTTTCTTACATGATAAACTTCATAGTTGGTATGATAAAGATGATAAATATATGGATGTTGTTAATGATATGTATGATGATAATGTCTTAAATGATGAAGATATTGAAGAATTAGATTTAAACAAAGAAAAAGATGATTTTGAAAGATAATAATAAAGATTTTGTTAAATATACAGAAAAGTATGATATAATATAAAGTCATAGGGGGAATACTATGGAAATTTTAGATAAAGAAACTCAACTAATTGCAGTAGAAAAAGTATTAGAAGAAATGCAAAAAGCTGAAGAATATGTTAAAAGCTGGAATGCTTCATGGTGGGAACAATTATTGGATGCACATTGTTTACCTTTGCATTATGAAATTGGTGAAGCTGATGTAAGAGATATGGAAAGAAAGTATGAGCCAAGATACAAGTTAGCAAATGCCTTCTATTCTGCTGATAGTATTGGAATACCTCTTGCTAAAGAAACTTTAGTTGGTAATAATACACTAACTGGTGAAAGATGTAAAGAATTTGAAGTTGAATTTGGAAGAATTGATTGGGATGGTATGAATTCACATAAATCATCAAGACATTTTTCATTTAATAATAATGGCATTATTGAATTTTCTAAATCTACTAAAGCAGGTCAAAAGCAAACTCCACAACATCCAAGAAGAATTTCTTATAATACATCGTTTAATGTATTATTAAATGATTTTGATATATCAATTACTCTTGATCAGTTAACTGACGACTGGAGAGAAAAATATAAATATGATTATCTTTCACTGTCATTAAAAGGTAACATATTAATAGAAAAGTTCAATGATATTGAAATAATGAGAGACTTAAACACAGGAATGCGATTAGTAAGAATTGTAAAAAAATATGATAAAAGAAATAGACAAAATAATGCTTCAGTAGCATTTGAAGCAGCATTAAATCCAGATGATAGTTTAGAATATGGAGCAGTTGCAGTAGAAACACATAAAGGAAACGGAAAAGTAAACGGAACATATAGATTTGATGTCAGCAGAAAAAAAGGTGTTCGTGCTAATTTCTATTCTAGAAAAGGTGTTAAAGTTGATTTAGCTAATAATCCTGCATTATTAGGCACTGCAAATACATTGTTATTACCAGCAAAAAATAGTAATAATAGTGGTGATATCATTGTTTCTGATTTTGCTAATTCTACGCAAGTAGCAATTGCTAAAAATTTAACCGAAAAGGTTATAAGCTTTGATAATTCTGATTTTAATATGGAATCAGTAAATCAAGCCGAAGAAAGAATAATAGAAATGGTTAAGTGTATCAGAGGAGAATTACCTTTAACTGGTTTAATTGATAGAATTGATAACTGTTTAGAAGTGATAGACAAAAAACAAAATTTTCAAATTGGTGAAGGATCTAATTGTAAAGTATTAAAATTAGAATCACCTAATAAATAATAAATTAAAATAAGGGCTAGTAGAGACTTATTATAATACATAAGGGATACTATGCTCTTTTTTAGTAGTAGGAGGCAGTAAAAAATGAAGAAAGAAAATAAGGAGAAAGAGACGATTATTAAATTATATCGTGATAATATTAGTGAAATAATTTGGACACATAAGATTCAAGCAACCATACTTGATGATTTAAAAATGAAAAACAAAATATATAAAATATGTAAAGAATTGCTAATCGGATTATCAAGCTTTGTATCGGTATTATTTTTATACTATCAAAAGTATACAGGAGCTTTAATATCAAGTGCTGTATCAACTATATCAATAATATTTGATAATGTGATAAGTTTTTCTAATTTTGATAATAGGATTAGAATAACTAATGAGAATATAAATAATTTATGGTATATGAAAAAAATATTAACTATGAATATGGAATATTTAGAAAATGATATTATTGATTGGAAATTAGCAAAAGATAAATTAGAAGAAAATTTAGAATATCGAAAAAATATTTATTCTAATCTTGAAACTGCATCAAATAAAATAATGAAATCTGCTGAATATAAACTTAAGGTTCGTAAAGATGAAGAAGTAAATGATGAATTTTTTGATGAAAGTGAATGATGCAAATGGAAGATAATTTTAATGAATTTATAAATAATTTACAAATTGATAATTTCGATGATATCAACACTTCTTTAGAGGGAATATCTAAAAAATTAAATCAGAAGTATTATGATAATTCCACAACAGATAATTATCTGATAGTAGGTTCTATGGGAAGAAATACATCTATTAAAGGAGAAAGTGATATAGATGTTATTTATGAGCTTCCAGATGAAGTGTTTGAAAGATTTGATGATTATGAGAGTAATGGACAATCTCAACTTTTAAACGAAATACGAGATATATTAAAAGAAAAATATCCACAAACAGATATTAAGGGAGATGGGCAAGTTGTTGTTATATCATTTACAAAATACAAAATAGAACTTGTTCCTGGTTTTAAGCAAGATGATAATTCTTATAAATATCCAGATACTCATGATGGCGGTAGTTGGAAAATAACTAAACCCATACTTGAAATAGAAGAAGCAAATAATATGATAAGTAATACATCTACATATCGTGACATATGCCAAATGATTAGAGAGTGGAAAGCAAATAATGGTGTAACTATTTGTGGATTATTGATAGATACTTTAATTAAAAATTTCTTGGATGATAATTCTGAATATAAGTGGAAATCGAAAAATGATTATTATAATCTTTTAAAGAGTGTGTTTAAATATTTAAGTGAGCAAGATGAAGATAGAAAACAATGGAATGCTATGGGAAGTAATCAAATAATAGAAAATAAGAATTATAATTTCATAAAAAAGAGTAAAAAAGCTTATAATAAACTTTCAAATAGCACGGATGAGTCATCTACGTTAAGAGGACTATTTGGAAGCAGATTTCCTATTAGTGAGCAATCCGCAAATGAATATGGTCATTCAGATAAAGAACAATTTATTGAAGAAATTTATCCAGTTTATATTATGTACTCATTAAAAATAGATTGTGAAATAACTCAAAATGGCTTTAGAACAGGATTATTAAGTGAATTTATAAAGAAAAAATTTATGATTAAACAAAATCGTAAATTGAAATTTATGATAGTTGAAAATAATGTTCCTAAACCATATGATATTTATTGGAAAGTTAGAAATGTCGGATATGAAGCGATTCGTAGAAATTGTATTAGAGGTCAAATAAAAAAAGGAATGGATTATTTAAATGAATCTACAAATTTTTATGGTCCACATTATGTTGAATGTTATATCATAAAAGATGGAATATGTGTTGCGAGAGATAAAATATCTGTTAGTATAGATTATGATTAAAAATTCTTCAAAAGTATTGCATTTTATCAATAAATAGTGTATATTATTTATCGAGATGTGCCTAGGAAACTTTTGAAGCCCTAGGTCTTTTTCATTTATAGGGAGGTAAAAATGACTAAAGAATTTAAATCAACAAACGAATTAATAGAAATATTAAATTCAAAAGGTGTATCAATAAAAGATGAAAATAATGTTAGATATTTAATTGAAAAGTATTCTTATTATTCAATAGTAAACTCCTATAAATGGATATTTAAAATAGGAGAAAACTATAAAGATAATGCTTCGTTTGAAGAAATATTTGCAATATATAAGTTTGATAAGAATTTAAAAATAATAATACTTAAATATATTCTTGAAATAGAAGCAGTAATTAAAACTAAAATTGCTAATCTATTTGCTGAAAAGTATGGATTAGAAGATTATTTAAATATTAATAACTTTGATTTAAAAGATGATAATTCTAATTTAGAACATATAGAAAAACTAATTGAAGAAATAAAAAATGAAATTGATAAAGGAAATGGTAAACATGATGCAATAACTCATTATATGAGTAAATATGGTTTTGTTCCACCTTGGGTAGTAACTAAAATATTATCACTTGGAACTATAAGTAAATTTTATGGTTTAATGAAACAACAAGATAGACAAGAAATCAGTAAACAATTTCATGTAAATGATAGGATATTAAAAAATATTCTTGGTAATTTAACTTCAGTTCGTAATATAGCAGCTCATGATGATAGATTATATACTTATAGAAGCACATTCTATATTAGATTAGATAAAACTAAAAAATCACCTGAAAAAGCATTACATACAAATATGTATATAATAATTAAATCATTAGAATTATTATTAGAAAATGATCAAGTAATAGAAATGAAAAGTTTAATTACAAAAGAATTAGATACATTGAAAGATAATCTAACTTCAATTACTATTGATGAAGTATTAAAAGTAATGGGATTTGATAAGGACTATTATATTGTATAAATATTAATTCATAACATATAATAATATTGAAAAGTGCCTAGGAAACTTTAGAAGCCTTAGGTCTTTTTCATTTTTATAAAAATTATTTATAAAATTAGTAAAAGTCATGGTATAATTGTTATAGAATTAAATTGTTTATTTATTTGTTGTGATGGTTTCGGACTATCTTAACTATCGCACCATAGGGAAATTAGTCGAGCTAATCGACTTTAATATATTAAAGGTTAATTTTGGTTAGACTTTTTTTATATGCTTTAAAAGGGGTTGATTAGTTATGCGAATAATAAAAGAAAAAAGCAATAGAATGTGTGATGAAAATTTATATCAAAATTAAGTAAAAGATTTTATAAAACACTATTCAATAATTTGTATTTTTTAGAATTACATGCTATAGTATACGTATTTAAAGGAGATTTATTATGGGAAGTATGCAAATATCACAATTAAAAATTAGAAAATCTGCATTTATCAATGCAACAAATTTAGTGACTTATATGAATAATTATATGTACAATGTTGATGAAAAAGATATTGAAACTTTAGATTTTTTTGCTGAGTTTTCTGAAGGCGTACCTTTGCCAAGCGGTAGATGGGGAAATGCAATTGCACTAGCATTAGAAATTAATAATTATGTTGCTGCTGAGTATTTAATAGAAAATGCTGATAGATTAAAGTTAGACACTGATACTGTTGTTAGTGAATTAGGTGGTAAAAGTGCTTGGAGTTTAAAAGATGAATATTTATATTCACAGCTTACATATGAAGGAACGATAATTCCAAAAAGAGAAGGACAAGCAGATGATGATTATCAAAAATTTGTTAACTCTATTGTAAGAAATAAACTAGCAAATGAAAGATTAGAAAAAAGACTTTCAATTACTAGTGAAGATAAAAAAATATTAAATAAACAAAAGTAGCATGAAGTTATTGCTACTTTTTTATTTGGTTGATTTATATTACAATTCATTATTGTGAGTGAGTTGTAAATTACTTTGTCGTTTGTACCAGATTAATCTAAGCTCGAACTAATATTAGTTCGGGTTTTAATATGCTTTAAAAAGTGATAAAATATATATTGGTTTAATTATTTTTTAGGAGGAGTTTATGTCTAAAATTAGTAATGTTCTTTTGATGCTTGAATATTTAAGTTCTGGCAGAAAATATAGTATATCAGAATTATCTGAGAAATTAGAAGTGACTCCTAGGATGATTAGAGTATATAAAGATGAAATAGAGAAAGCAGGTATTTATATTGAAACAATTAAGGGTCCTTATGGTGGATATGTTTTAAATCAAAATATTAATGTTCCCAAAAGATTTATAACTCCTACTGTTATAGATATAAATAATAAAGAATTTTATAATTTAATTAATAGAGCTATAAAAGAAAAAAGAAAATGTTATATAGAATATTATTATAAAGATAAAAATGATATTTCTGTTAGAACTATTCTCCCATATGATTTAATTCTACTTGGTTCAGAATGGGGAGTTGCTGCTTATTGTGAGAAAAAACAAGAAATAAGACACTTTTATTTAAATCGTATTAAACAAATTAAATTATTAGAAAAATTTTAAACTGACATATATATTTCCTCTTCTTTTGATATTATTTAACTATTGGAGGAGTGTATATGGAAAACTTAACTTATATAACAGGAAATTATGGAAAGTATGTTTCAGTAAAAGACAAATTTGAAAGTATTGGTATTACTATTGATTTTTATAAATGTGACTTAGATGAACCAGAGGTAAATGATATTAAATTTATCTCTAAAGAAAAGGCTAGATGTGCTTTTGATTTGTTAAAAAGTCCCGTATTTGTAATCGATTCTGGGTTTTATATTAATGATTATCCTAATAATCCAGGTTATCCAGGTGCTTTTGTAAAAAGAAGTGGTGTTAGTACAAATATAGAACAACTTCTAGATATAATGAAGGATGTAAATGATAAAAGTTGTTATTTTATGGATTGTCTTACTTTTTATGATGGATATGATTATTATCAATTTTTTGGAGTAAGTAAGGGTAATTTATCAAAAAAAATAAGTGGTAGTAAAAATAAAAAAGCTTTGTCAAATTTATGGTATGTTTTCATTCCAAATAACTGTGTCAAAACCTTAGCTGAGATGTCAGATAGTGAAAGAAATAATAGACCTGATGGTAGAACAAGTGCAACTGATGAGTTTATTAAGTGGTATAAATTTAAATATAAAAATAATAAAAATCTTTATTTAAAGAAGTGATAATTTTATATTAAATTTCTTTATTTATTTGCAACTATTACTTAAATATGTTATAATATCTCACGTTTAAAGGGGGATAGTTTATGAGTAAATTTTATTATCATGGTACAGATAAGTTCAGCTTTTATAAAATACTTGAAACTGGTGAAATAAAGTGTAGAAGATTACTTGATGAAGAAAATATTCAAACAACTAGAACAGTAGAAAATACATTAGGTGCTGGATGTAATGGATATGAATATATAAGTGTTTGTAATAAAAATGATTATTTTGATAGTGAAGATTCTTTTAATGTATTTATAAGAAATAGTTATTGTTTTATTATATCCGATGAAATTGAAGCAGTTAAAACAATTAATATTCATGATAAGAATAATTCTATAAAATATAAAGATGAATTTAAAAATTTTGCATCTAATAATTCAGAAAGTTCTATAAGATTTAGTATAATGCCTGATGAGTATCATATTAAAACATCTGTTCCTTTATCTAAAATAATAGCTATTGGGTTTCCTTTTAAAAGATTAACTAAAGAAGAAATAGAGTTCTTATTTAACTTATCTTATGAATTAAGAATAGACGTAGTTGATACTGGAAATCCTTTATTTATAGAAGATTATGAATCAAAAAAGATTGGTATTGAAAAACTAAAAAAATTAAGTAGTTAGGATGATTGTAATGAGTATTGCTGATATAAAATGGAAACTTTTTTCACTCAAGTCTAGAGCTGTTTATTTAAATGGCCTTAAAACTAGAAAAATTGTTCCTTATAGTGAACAAATGATAGAAAAATTTAGAAATGTTAGTTATGGTGGAATTCCTGCTTCTATAATATTACTAAATGTAGTTTTGTGTAATGGTAAATGTTATGATAGGTCTGTTCTTTTTGCAGTAACTTTAGATGAGGACATAGATTTTAGAATTATTAGAGGAAAAGTTGATGCTATAAAATTAAATCCTAAATATAATGGTGAAAATGATCCTTTATTTGCAGATCATTGTTTTGTTGAAATAACTGATCGTGATAATGAAGTGTGGATATGTGATACTAGTCTTGGTTTATTATTTGAAAAAGAGTTATATTATAAATTAGAAAATGTAGAAGAAAGACATATTTCAACTAAAGAGGATACAATTAATTTTTGTGAGTATCAAGATATAAAAAATAATTGTAGATTTGAAGATGATAAATATATGAGTCTTCTAACTTTGCCTATCATAGAAGATATTGCTCAAAAGGATAAAGATAATTTTTATCATGATCAGCTTTTAAGGGAGATTGAACTTTATAAGAAAAAGATTAATTATGATGGATTGATAGATGAAAGAAATAATCATTTTAAAAATAGAACTAAGAAATTTGGAGAGTAATTACTATGAAGACTGTGTATAGAGATATTTTAAATAGTATAGAAAAAATTGATATGTGTAATGATGAAGATATTTTTAAAAGAATACTTAGGGAACGTGAATATTATATAGATGAAAGTAGATTTTTTTTGAGATATGTTCCTACTGATATTCTTTTAAAATATGATTTTAATGATTTTGATGATATTAATAAATTTAGAGATGTCTATTCTTCTTCTTTTAGTTCATTTGTTATAATTGGAGGATGTAATAATAGGGAAGAAGATTTATCTAAAGATATTAGAATGTCTGGTATTAAAATGAGTGATCCAAGTGGAAAACTACCAGGACAATTTGATGTTAGAGATGGTAAATTAACTTATAGTCCATTTTTTCCATTATTTTATAATGAAAGGGATTTAGTTAAATTTGCTAAAGATGAATATTTTACTTCTCTTACATTTAATGAAATAATAATGAATCAAATAGAGAATGTTTCATCATTTTATGCTCATACTGGTAATTATAATAATCCAAGGATTATTTCAAAAAGGGGCCCTTATGTATTTGAAAAAGTTACTAAAAATGATATGATTAATTTTGTTAATAATGAAGAAGAAGGTAAAAAAATACTTAGGATAGTTAGATAGTTAATTATTTGTGGGGTGAGTTATGGATAAATTTGTTTTTCAATTAGAAGAAAATAAAGAAGAGTTTGATTATAATTTTTTAAAAAGATTTGAAGAAGAAATGGATAATAATTTTACAGAAGAAGAAAGAGAATATTTTTTTAGATGGATTGTTTCTAGAGTAAAAGAATTTTTACCAGCTGATGATGTTACTTATGCTTCTTTGTGTGGTGAAGCAGCTGATTTATCTTGTGCTCTTTTAGATTCATTAGGATTTTATAATCGTCAAGTTAATTTGAGAAAATTGTTTCATGAAATTTTAAATGTTCATGCAATTACTATTGTTAATTTTGATAATAATTTTTATATTATTGATCCAACATTTAGACAATATCTTGTTAAGGAATATTGTATTCCTGGAAAAGTTATTCCTTATTCAGATGGTACTGTATACCATGTTCCATGTTATCCGGGTTATTTTTTAAATTTAACAGAAGAAGGTAGAAAATTCGGACAAGAACTTTTAAATAAAGGATTTTTTAAAATTACTGATCAAAATATAAAATTATATTGTGATTCATTTGTTTCTTATTTTAATTCTGTATGGCAAAGAAAAGATGACTCTAATTTTAAAAGTGCTTTAGAGTATAGAAATGGAATTTTTAAATTAGATTCTGAAAAATGTGATAGTGTTGATGATGGTATAAAACTTACTCCAAGCAAAATTTTAGAAATAAAAAAAATTAAATAGGAAATGATTATAGGAGGTATTATGGAAAATTTAACTTATGTTACTGGAAATTATGGTAAATATATTTCTATAAAAGAACAATTTGAACGAAACGATATTTATATTAATTATTATAATATTGATATTAAAGAACCTAATGTTAATGATATTAGTATTATTTCAAGAGAAAAGGTTAGATGTGCTTTTGATATGATAAATAAACCCGTATTTGTAGTTGATTCTGGATTTTATATAGAGAATTATCCTGATTCACCTGGTTTTCCTGGTGCTTTTGTAAAACGTAGTGGTGTAAGCTCTAATATAGATGATCTTCTTAAAACTATGAAGTATGTAGAAAACAGGGATTGTTATTTTATGGATTGCCTTACTTTTTATGATGGTGAAGAACTTCATCAGTTTTATGGGGTATCTAAAGGAACTTTATCAACTAAAAAGAGAGGTAATAAACTTAAAAAAGCAAAATCTGATTTATGGTATGTTTTTATTCCTTATAACTGTACTAAAACACTTGCTGAAATGAATGATTTTGAAAGATTAACTAGAGAAGATGAAAGAACTAGTGCTGCTGAAGCATTTATTGAGTGGTATAAATCAAATAAACGTGATATTAAAAGAAAAATAAAGAGTTAAACTCTTTATTTTTTTCTTCTTAATTTCTTAATTTTGTTTTCTTTGTTTAAATTCTCTTTTTCAGTTTCTGATAGGAATGAATAATATTCTTTACTTTTTCGTATTTCTTTCATTGATTCTATATATAACTCAGAAACCATACTCCATGAATATATATCTATACTTTCTTTTTCATCTTTTAAAGAACCATAATATTCTGCCATACTTTTATTTGTACTATTTAAAACTTTTACAAAGCTTAATAGTTCTGCACAAGCTTCATTTTTCTTTTGCTTCCATATTTTTTTTGCATTTCCAACTGCAGTAAAAGATGTTTCATTAGATAAATATTTTTCCGTTAATGCTTTATAATAATTATTTTTTGCTTTATCTAATTCTATTGAGTGTGATATTAATCTATCTCTTAGTTCATTAAGAGTTCTTAAAGTTTCAATACCAAATACATTTAGATTATCTTTATTAAAGTTTTCTAGCATTATATTAATATTGTTAATTGTTCCGTATACAACTTGTTTTAAATTCGAAATATTCATTAAAATATTATCATTTGCATTATTCTGATTTTCTCCATATGATCCTTCTTTTGTTTTCTTGAATCTATATTCTCCAATTCTTCTTACTAAACCACTATATGAATCTAATAGTTTAGCAGTTATTTCTTTAGGATCTGTATAATTTAAAGCACCCTCTATAATGTAAAATACATAGTCATAACCCGCTTTTATATCTATTTTTATTTTATTTGAATCATCATCATTTTTTGTAAAATATTCTTCACAATAATATAGGTATTTTTTATATAAATCATCAATTGTTACATTACTTTTAATATTGCCATTTTCTTCAAAAAAATCTGTAAAATACTTAATTGCTTTTTCTCTTATTTCCTTTTCTTTTTCATAGATACTTTTTTCCATTACTATTTCCTCCGTTTTAAATTATTATATATATTTTTTGTTTCTTGTCTATATTTTTTTATATGTTTTTTTCTTTATTATTTTATCAATGTTATTTTTTAAATAAGTTTCTATACCTAAATCAATTAATTGTTTTTGCTCTTTTATATTTTCTATTGTTACTTCTTTATTTGATATTAAACTATAGTCTAATTCTTTTAATTTATCTATACCATCTTTTATTCCTGGAATCATTTCATCATTAATTAGACCATTTTCAAATAATTTTTTTAGTATGCTAATATTGTTATATATTCTTCTTCTATCATCTGTAGTTAATATGCTTGTTTTAAACGAAGTATATTTATCTTTTTTCTTTGGAGTCATTAAACTAATTAAATCAAAAATATCATTATCTGATACTTCTTCTTTTGTCTTTTGTTCAATATTTCTTTTTAATATTACAAGCTCTATATCAGCATAATAATATATTGTTATACAGATAAAAACTAGATTTTGTAATTCTTCTTCATTATCTATTTCATAAGTACTAATAAGATTATCTATAAAATTATTCATATTTTTCTCCTGTTTGATTTTTTAGTTTAACTTAGTTTATTTTTTTTGTAAATAATTTATTTTTATTTACTAAAATATGTTATTATAATTTTACTTTTGGAGGTTTTTATGAAAGTAGGTACACTTAGAGGTTCATTTGAAGAATGGAATAAAGTAAAATCTAAAGAAGAGATGCTTGAAGAATTAAAACAATATAGATATATTCTTTCAAAATCTATGATTGAATACTTTGAAGGATTAATTGAACTAGATTATTCAGTTATTAGAGATTTATTAGCTGAAGACGATAGAAAAGTTTTATCTGATCTTGATTTATATAGAGATGCATTTATTTATAATGTATATAATAGAGCTTTAAACTTATTTAAATTATATGTTTCAGATTATGATATAAAATATATGGGTAATGAAAATGGCATAGAAGGTTTATCTTTTAAAGTTGATGGTAATAACGTATTTAATTTTAATTATAGTAGTCCTCGTGATAATGTTCCAAATGGTTTTAGAAGTTTAAATATAGGTGAAATTTCTTTATTTAAATATGAGGATAATATAGAAAGTATAAAGGAAGATATTGATAGAGTACTAGATATTTTAGATCATTTATATAATGAAAAAAATCCATTTGGTGTACCACGTAAGGGAATAATTGGTGGACCTTATGCTCAGTGGAGTATTGATCATCAATCTAAAATAAATAAATATGAAAGATTATTTGAAAAATTAGATTCTAGGGGAGAACTTACTGATAAACAAAAAAGACAAATAGAGGTAACACAAAGATTTCATGATTTATTACTTGAAGATTTTGGAATTAAATTTTCTGATTTTAAGGAAGCTGAACATTATGATTTTATGGCAACACCACTTAATAAACAATATATTAAAGTAATGCCTGGTGTTACTATTGTAGATAATGTAAAATGTTTTTAATTATGTGTTATACTATATATAATAATCAATGAAAAGGAGCAAATTATGGGAAAAATTATTAAATCATTATTAAGGAAAATGACTGGAATTGAAGGAGCAGATGAAGAAGAATTTAAGCAATTATTTGGGCAAGAATCATATGACAAATTTTTTGATGGAACTAATTCAGCAGATGAAGATTATAATGAACTTTTTAGAACTATCTCTAGAATTAAAGATGCAAAGGAAGATAACTCCATTTCTTTAAATAAAAGAGTTGATAATATTATTAATTGGTATAAAAGGAATGCTAGTAAAATTGAAAGCTTTTCTGATCTTGCAATGTATTATGAACCTGAACGTTTTAGAAACTTTATAGAGAAAGTTGCTGTATGGTATGAACTTAGATATCATGATTATGATTTGGATTATGAATTAGGGTTTAAACAAATAGATAATGAGGATTCAGTAACTACTTATAATTGCAATATGTTTGAAAATAATGAATATGCTAAAGAAAATATGAGTAAAAAGAGTTTAAAAGGTTTAGATTGGCCATCTTTGTATAATGCTCATTCATTTATTAAATCACTACCTGGTCATGAATATGCATATTTTGATGCACCTGAATATCCTTATGTGTTAAAATGGGATAATGGAAATATGTATGATGACAAAGCAAATATTAATGCATATGTTAAACTAAGTAAAAAGGGAAGAGTAGTTGAATCTTCTAATATGAAATATATTTGTAATAATATTTCTGATAGAAAACTTGTTGGTATGCATATTATAGATGTTATTAATTTACTTAATGCTAATGGTGTAACAATTACAACAAAAAACTCTTTTGTAAAAGCAGTTGAAAAGTATGAGTTACAAAAACAATTAAAAGATAAAATGCTTGATGCAGTAATGTATAGAATAATAGAACGTGGCGGAAATAGAGTAGGACCAAAAAGAGGATTTTTATTTGCAAAAGAATTTGGTAGAAATATAGATGTACCTATGTCTTATGGTTTAGACTTTTCTGATCCATATTTAAATCATTTTGTTAATCTATATTTAAAATCAGGTGGAAATCCAGACCTTGATTGTTATGAAAATTATTTTATGAGTATGGGAGATTATAGGAATATAAATTTTGTAAAAGTGAGTGATACCTTTAAGACAAGGCGTTATACAGAAGAAGAAAAAGAACTTGCAAAAAGACTTGTAGATTTACTTGCAAGTAGAGTTGACTATGATCTGATAAGAAAAGAAGATGCTAAAAAGCTTAGATTAGAAAAGAAAATTAGAAAAAGTAAAATAAAGTAGAAAATAAGAATAAAAACTATTTAATAGTTTTTTTTCTTTTAATATGTGTTATTATAGTGTTACTTTGAAAAGAGGCATTTTATGGTTAAAGTATTTAAAGGAATAGAAAAATTGATAAATAAAAAAAGAAATAATGTTGTTACTTTAAGTGATGAAAAAGATAGAATTATTAATTGCTTTGAAAATATAGATATGATTAATAACTTAGTAGAAAAAGTAGCTGTTTGGTATGAACTTAGATATACTGATGATAAAATTAATGAAATAATTCCATATTCTTCTTTTTCTTCTGATTATAAGTTTGATAATAATCAAGATGAAGATTGGAGTGAGTTTTTCTCGTTTAACAAATTTCTAAGTCTTTTGTCAGATAGAGAAAGATCACTAATTAAGAATCCTGTATATAGAAGAACAGTTCCTTTTCATGCTGGATATCTATATTTAGAACCTAATGGTATTATTTCAAGTGTTTTCTTTAATTCATCTGGAACTAGGACTAATTGTTGTGAAATGGTTGGAAAACATATAACAAAAGTAGCTTGTGATATAAAAAAATATATAGAATTTGATAATGAAAATAAAGAGCTTTTTGATAGTATTGAAAATTTTGAATTATGGACTAAAATGAGAAATAAAGTACTTGATTTAGTTATGCTTAGAATAATAGAACGTGGTGGAAATAGAATAGGAGCTAGACGTGGTTTACTTTTTGCTAAAGAATTTAATAGAAATATTGATATACCTATGATTTATGGTTTTGATTCTGATGATCCTAAAAGTATTGAACTTGTTAACAAATACTTAGAATTTGGTGGAAAGAATGATATAAAGTGTTATGTTTCATATTTTAAAGAGAATTATGAACTAGTTAGTATAGAAGATATTGTTAGAGATAGTAGTTCAATTAAAAATAAAATTTATGTTTAAATGTTATAAATTACTTGATTTTTTTAATTATTTCTAGTATATTAATGTTACTACTAATTCTTAGTTTGAGGAATTTCCGACCTCTTACCCAGTTTTAGTGAATTATATAGAAAGGAAGGTTTTAGAAATGGCTTTATCAAAAGAAATAAAGAAATCAATCATCGAAGAATATAGAAGAGATGAAAAAGATACAGGATCATGTGAAGTACAAATCGCTATTCTTACAAAAGAAATTAATGATTTAACTGAACATTTAAAAGTTCATACACATGATTACCATTCACGTCGTGGTCTACTTAAGAAGATTGGTCAAAGAAGAAGTATGTTACAATACCTTGCTAAGACTGATATCAGTAGATACCGTACACTAATTAACAAATTAGGATTAAGAAAGTAGACACTGTTTTTCGTGTCTCTTTTTATTAGAAGGAGAAGTAATGAAAAGAGTATTTAAAAAGAAATTTTATGGAAAAGATTTAATAATAGAACATGGAGAACTTGCTAAACAAGCAACAGGTAGTGTTCTTGTTAGATATGGTGATACTGTAGTACTTACTGCTGTGGTGTTAAATAAAAATGTTAACTTATTATCAGATTTCTTTCCACTTACAGTAAATTATCAAGAAAAATTATATTCAGTTGGAAAAATTCCTGGTGGTTTTATTAAAAGAGAAGGTAGACCTACTGATAGTGCAACACTTGCTGCTAGAATGATAGATAGACCTATGAGACCATTATTCCCAGAAGATTTTAAAAACGAAGTTCAAATTATTAATACTGTATTAAGTGTTGAACCAGATTGTTCACCAGAACTTGCCGCACTATTTGGATCAAGTATTGCTACATGTATTAGTAAGATTCCATTTAATGGACCAGTTGCTGGAGTTAAAGTTGGTTATGTAGATAAAGAATATGTTATTAATCCTACACATGAAGAACTTGAAAATTCATTAATTGATTTAACAGTTGCAGGTACATTGGACGCTATTAACATGGTTGAATCAAGTGCTCATGAAGCATCAGAAAAAGTAATGCTAGAAGGTTTAATGAAAGGTCATGAAGCAATTCGAGAACTTGTTGAATTCCAAAATGAGATAATAGATGCTATTGGTGAAGAAAAGATGGAATATGAACATCTTGAAATTAGTGATGAATTAAGAAATGAAGTAGAAGAACTTGCTGAAAAGAGATTAGACAAAGCATTAAGAATTAAAGAAAAACTTAAGATGCATGAAGAAGTTGATTCTATTAAAGAAGAAATTGTTCAAAAGTATGAAGAAGAAAACAGTGATTTAGATGCTGAAGAATTAGAATTCTTAAAGACTAAAGTTAAATTAGTATTAGGTGACTTAGAATATAGATTATTTAGAAATATAGTTGTTAAAGAACATATTCGTGCTGATGGAAGAAAGATGGATGAAATTAGACCACTTTCTACTGGTATTGATTTACTTCCTAGAACTCATGGTTCTGCATTATTTACTAGAGGTGAAACTCAAGCTCTTTCAGTTACAACACTTGGTGCACTTGGTGAACATCAAATACTAGATGGACTTGGACTTGAAAATCAAAAGAGATTTATGCTTCACTATAACTTTCCTCAATTCTCTGTGGGAGAAACAGGTAGATATGGAGCACCAGGAAGAAGAGAAATTGGTCATGGTGCACTTGGAGAAAAAGCACTTGCACAAGTTATTCCTAGTGAAGAAGAATTCCCATATACAATTCGTGTTGTGTCTGAAATATTAGAGTCAAATGGTTCATCATCACAAGCTAGTATTTGTGCTGGATGTATGTCACTTATGGCTGCTGGAGTTCCAATTAAAGCACCAGTTGCTGGGATAGCTATGGGATTAATTACAGCTGGTAAAGACTATACAATTTTAACTGATATTCAAGGTATGGAAGATCATTTAGGAGATATGGATTTTAAAGTTGCGGGTACTAAAGATGGTATTTGTGCACTTCAAATGGATATTAAAATTAAAGGAGTTACTGAAAAAATATTAAAAGAAGCTTTAGCTCAAGCTAAAAAGGCTCGTCTTGAAATACTTGATGTAATTCATAAACAAATTGAAGAACCTCGTAAAGAAGTTTCAAAATATGCTCCTAAGATGGAAACATTTACTATTAACCCGGCTAAGATTAAAGATGTAATCGGACGTGGTGGAGAAATGATCACTAAGATTATTTGCGAAGCTTCTAATGTTACAGAAGTAAACGATGTTAATGCTGTTAAAGTAGATTTAGAAGATGATGGTAGAGTAATTATTTATCATACTGATAAAGATATAATAGCTAAAACTCGTAAGATGATTGAAGATATTACTCGTGAAGTAGAAGTTGGAAAAGAATACATGGCTAAAGTTGTTAAAATAGAAGATTTCGGATGCTTCGTTGAAATTTGGCCAGGATGTGAAGGACTTGTTCACGTGTCACAACTTTCTCATGAAAGAGTAGATAAGGCTGGAGATGTAGTAAATCTAGGTGATGAAATAATGGTTAAGGCACTAGGACCAGATAAAAAAGGACGTCAAAACTTCTCTAGAAAAGATTGTCTTCCAAAACCTAAAGAAAAGAAAGAGAAAAAAGAAGTTAAAAAAGACTAATTATAAATGAAAAAAAGCAATGTCTAATTTAGATTTTGCTTTTTTTGTATATTTCATTATTTACAAGTTAAAAATATGAATGTACAATATAGTTAGGTGGTAAGTAGTGAGAGTTTTAAGAAAGTGTAGTACAATCTTATGTACGATTTTGGCAGTGCTTGTAATTATTTATTCTATATTTCTTCCTAGAATAGTTTTAAAGGGTAAGAGTCAAGAAATAATAAACTATAAGGAGAAATATGTAGAAAAGGGTTATTCTGCCAAAATATTAGGTAAGGATTTAACTGAAGATGTTAAGGTAGAGGGTAAAGTTGATTATAATAAGTTGGGAGACTATAAGATTAAATATATAGTTTCTGTAGGTGGTATTAAGTTTACTGAAGAAAGAATTGTTAAGGTTCGTGATACTTCTAAACCCGCTATAACTTTGAATGGTGAAAAAGAAACTTATGTATGTCCTAATACTAAGTATAAAGATGAAGGTGCTAAAGCATATGATAACTATGACAAGGATATAACTAGTAAGATTAAAACTGAACAAAAGGAAGATTCTGTTGTATATACTGTATCTGATTCTTCTAAAAATACAGCATCTGTTACTAGAAAACTTATTTATGAGGATAAGGCTGCTCCAGAAATTAAATTAAATGGAGGAGAAGAAGTATATGTTAGTGTTGGTGGAAGTTTCGATGATCCTGGATATACTGCGAGTGATAACTGCGATGGTGATATAACAAGTAAAGTAAAAAGATCAGGTGAAGTAAATGTAAATAATCAAGGATCTTATGAACTTGTTTATACTGCTCTAGATAGTAACAATAACAAAAGTGAAGTTAAGAGAAAAGTTATTGTTTCTAATGGTATTATTTATTTAACTTTTGATGATGGACCTAATATGGGTACAACTAATGTAATTCTTGATATATTAAAAGAAGAAGGAGTTAAGGCTACATTCTTTGTTACAAATAAGGGTGATGATTCACTTATCAAGAGAGAATATGATGAGGGTCATACAGTAGCTCTTCATACAGCTACTCATGATTACGCTACTGTTTATGCGTCAGATGAAGCATATTTCCAAGATTTATATAGTGTACAGGATAGGGTAAAAAGAATTACTGGTTATGAAAGTAAAATAATTCGTTTCCCTGGAGGAAGTAGTAATACTATAAGTCGTAGATATTCAGTTGGTATAATGTCAAGAATTACAAAAGAAACATTAAATCGTGGTTTTAAGTACTATGATTGGAATGTATCTAGTGGTGATGCTGCTGGAGGTACTCCTGCTCCTAGTGATATATATAATAATGTAGTTAATAATTTAAGACATGATAGAGTTAATATGGTTCTTATGCATGATATTAAGCCATATACTAGAGATGCTTTAAGAGATATTATTAAATATGGTAAGCAAAATGGTTATCGTTTTGAAAAGATTACAGAAGATACTGAAATGGTAACTCAAAGAGTAAATAATTAGAGTAGATGCAAAATCTACTCTTTTGTGTTATACTATGTTTTAAATTTATGGTTTTTTACTATAAATTAGTGTAAACATATGTTTAAAGAGTGCCAACTTTGTTTATTTTTTGAGCATATTAAGTTATAATATAACTGGTGATTTTATGAAGTATGTACCAAAAATGTATAAAAAAACTATTTTTGATATACCATATGAAAAACTATCAAAAGAAAATATTAAGTGTTTAGTATTTGATTTAGATAACACTATAGCACTTATAGATGATAAAGTTCCTAGCAAGGAAGTTTTAGAGTTATTTAAAAAAATTAATAAAGATTTTGATGTTTTCATTTTAAGTAACAATCATAGAGGTAAGAGGGTTTCTAAGTTTGCTAAAGAACTTGGATGTAGGTCACAAGCTTTTGCATTAAAACCATTTACTAGAGGACTTAGAAAGATAGTTAAGCTAACTAATTATAAAAAAGAAGAAATGGCTATTATTGGTGATCAACTTGTTACTGATATATATGCTGGTACAAGATTTGGAATTAAAACTATTTTAGTTGATCCAATGGCTGAGAAAGATTTATGGATTACTAAATATAATAGAATTAGAGAAAATAAAAAATTTAAAAAATACAAAGAAAAGAATTTGTTTGAAAGAGGTAAATATTATGAATGAGAAAAAGTGTCAAGGATGTGGAGTAGTGCTCCAAGATGAAAATGTGCTCTTGGAAGGATATACTGTTAATCTAGAAAATGATTTATGTCAAAGATGTTTTAGATTAAAAAATTATGGTGAATATCAAGCTACTACTAAGACAAACGAGGAATATCAAGAAATATTAAATACAGTAGGTAAAACTAAAGATTTAGTTATTTATGTTACAGATTTATTAAATATTGAACAAGATTTATTTGATATTAGAAAGTTTTTACCTAATAAAATTCTTCTTGTTTTAAATAAGAGAGATGTAATTCCTAAGTCTGTTAAGGACGAAAAGATAATTAAGTACTTTAAAGATAAATACGATTTCTTTGTTGATATTGTTATAGTTAGTAGTGAAAAGAATATTAATTTAGATTTACTTTTAAGAAGAATAAAATTCTTCCAAGTTACTCGTAATGTATATGTATGTGGTCATACCAATGCTGGAAAGAGTAGTTTAATTAATAGAATTATTAAAAATTATTCTGAAAGTGAACAAGAATTAACTATTTCACCACTTCCTTCTACAACACTTAATCTTGTAAATATAGAAATTAATGATTATTTAACAATAATAGATACACCTGGACTTATTGATGAAGAGGCTTTAACAAATTATGTTTCTGAAGATAATTTAAAGAATATTCTTCCTAAAAAAGAAATAAAACCAAAGACATATCAACTTAGAAGTGGTCAATCATTAATAATAGGTGATTTTTTAAGAATTGATTATGTCGATGGAGAAAAAAATAGTTTTACTCTTTATATGTCTAATAATATTAAAGTTAAAAGAATTATTTCTTCAAGGCATGACGAACTTAAAAATATGTCTAAAAGAACATATCAATTACCTTTTAATCAAGATATAGTTATTAAAGGTCTTGGCTTTGTTAAAGTAGTTAATCGTGGGGTTGTTGATATATATATTAATCAAAGAGTAGGAACATTTTTAAGAGATAACTTAATATAGGAGGTTTTATGAAAGCTACACTTCATAATCATACGATTCATTCTGATGGTACTAAGACTATTAAAGAAATAAATGATTTAGCAATTAAAAATAATTTTGATGTTGTTGCTATAACTGATCATGATACTTTAGATGGATATTATGATATTTTAGAACTAGATACGCCAGTTAGATTTATTATTGGTGTAGAAATGTCTACAGTACATAAGAATAAAAATGTGCATGTTTTAGGTTATTTTCCAACGGTAAATGAAAATGTTATAAAATTCTTTCAGAATATGAGAAAAGAAAGAATTGATAGATGTAAGAAAATGATTTATAATTTGAGAAAATATGAAAATATTGATATTACTTTTGAAGAAGTTTCAAAGCTTGCAAGTGGTTCTATTGGTAGACCTCATATAGCTAAAGTTATTTCTGAAAAACTTGGTATAACTTCTAGTGAAGTATTTGATAAATATATAGGTAATGATTCTAAAAGTTATGTATCTGTCGGAAAAATAGAAACGGAAGATGGAGTTAAATTTTTAAAAGATAATGGAGCAATTGTTTCACTTGCTCATCCTATTCAAATTAAGGGATTTGATTTTGAAGAAATACTTGATTATGGATTTGATGCTATAGAAGTATATCATCCTGATCAAGATGATGAGTATAGTAATATGTTAAGAAAAGTAGCAAAAAAACATAAACTAATTGTTACTGGAGGATCTGATTACCATGGTAATAATCATTCATCTGTGTTTGAAAAGAGTTTTATAGAAGATAAAGATCTCGATGTTTTCCTTGAAAAATTTGATGGGCTTAAAAAAATTAATAAAAAAATTAAATAATAAGTTTTGAACTTATTATTTTTTATTGACCGAATTTTAAAAAAATGTTATAATATCCTAGCAAATAAAGGGGGAAATTTAAATATGGACAACAACATTGATCTTTCAGATTTTTTAGATGATTATGGCTTTAATAGTGATATTTATAGAGTATTATATAGTAGTAATTATATTGAACTTAGTTTTGAAGAGAAAAGAGAAGTTCTTTTAAAACTTATTGATATTAATCATCATAGAAATAATAGTGAAATTATTAAAAGACTTAGTGGAGAAGGGAAACTTTCTATTAAAAATAAATATGAAGATAAAGATGCTCCTAAGGATATTGATAGATGTTTTAAAAAGAAAAATTTTGATTTAAAATCACCTAACTTATCTGGTTTATTTCATGTTACAACAATAGATGATATTAGAAACTTAGGACTTCTTCCTAAAAATGGTTCGGTTGATGAAGATAAAAAAATTAAACAACTAATACTTGCTATACATAGAGAACTTGAAGAATATAAACTACTTGAATTAAGTGAAGATTTAGATGTTTTTGCTGATGAAAAAGATAAACTTGAAAATGTACTTGAACTTCTTATAGATTATTCTTCTTATGAAGATGAAGATGTAGAGATAGAAGTTCAAAGTGATTTCTCAGTGTATTATCTTCCTAATAACTTGTTTTTTAGTGAAGAAAATAATTCATCTCCACTTATAAAAGATTTGTCTAAAAATAAAAGACAAGATATTTTAATTTCTATGATTGATTCAATAAAAGCTCAGGAATTTAGAGGAATAAAGAGATTTAGCAACCATTTCTCAGATTTTTACGAATTAAGATGTGGTCAACAAAGAGTAGTTTTCCATTTCTTAACTCCAAAAGATTGTGTAATTATTTTTGCATTTACTAAAAAGGCGGACAATGAAAAGAGATATAGAATGGAACTTTCAAATAGAATACATAAATATAGAAGAATGAAAAATAAATTAAAAAAAGTATTATGCGAAGAAGAATTTCTTTCTAAACAAAGTGAAATAGATGAGTCTATATATAAAGTTGTTCAAAAAAATAAAACTTTAGTAAAAGAAAATAAAGAGGGGGATAACAATGGATGAGATATTAAATGAGATAGATCAGACAATTGAGAATAATGAATATTATTTAGATAATTTTGATTTTATGACTCAAAAACTTAAAAATATAGTCGATGCTCTTGATTGTTTTTGTAAAAATAGAGGAGATCTTGCTATACAAAAACTTTATAATGTTACACGTGATGATTTAATAAAATTATTTGTATTATGTGCAAGATTTTATGATTCTAAAGAAGAGCATGAAGAGGTAACTGAAGTTGTTAGTTTTTTAATGCATGATGGAAAAAATTTAAAGGCAAAAGCTACTAAATTTGAATTACTTATTGCTCTTTCACTTCTTATTCAGGGAGATAAAAAAAATATAACTAATAGAGCTGAAAAGAAACAGTTACGTGAACTAGAAAAAACATTTGAGTATATATATGATGAAGAGTATCTTAAATTACTAAAAAAAGTAGCTGAAATTCCAGATTTTGTTCTTTTATTTTATACTGCTTATAACTATTTTGATGTTTTAAAATTTGATTATAGTGATTATGATATTCCAGATGAAGTAGAATCATTAAGAAATGAAAAAGCTGCTGATTTAATACAAGAATTTATTGAAGATGAAAAAACTAGAGTTTTCTTTACACTTGTTAATTTTGATGCATTGTATACTTTTCTTTTTGATGCAACTGAAAAATATAGAAAAGAACTTAGAAGTGTAAGAAAAGAAAATAATAAACTAATTGCAAAAGCACAAAAGTTAAGAGAATTATATAACAAAAAAGATAAAGAAGTAATTTCAAGCAAAGACTTAAAAAATATTTTAGATGATTCTGAAGAATCTTTTAAAATACTTTCATCACTTGCTATATCTAATTCAAAACTTGTTTCTAAATTAGAAGATAGTTTTGGAAAGAAAGAACAAATAATTTATATACTATATAATTATCATTATAATTTTGATGAAATAGCACCTGATTTAGAAGATGATATTGATAATATTGATACTAATATTTTAAGAGAAAACTTAGATAAATTATCAAAATTGAGTATTACTATTTCAAATCAAAATTTATTATACATTATAAAAAATAATGTATTAATTAATGTAGAGAGAATAAAACCTTTTATTTCTAAAAATTATATTAATGTTAATATTATTAATAAAAATATAAGAATATTAATTGAAGACGAAGAGTTTCTAAATTATTCTAATAATATAAAACTTTTAGAAAGATTTAATATAAATATAGTAGACTTAGTTGGTTCTTATTATGAATTATTACTTATAAATAATAACTTTTTAAAGGAGATTTTTAACTTAGCTAAAATATATAATTTAAAGCTTGATAGTAATAATATATTATTACTTGTTGATTCATTAAACTTTGATAATGTTGATTTATTTATTGAAGAAGGTTATTCCGAGTATATAGTTAATAATCTTAATCTTTTATCAAGAGGAGATATTATTCCTAAAAGACTTCATATTAATAACTTAGTTAATTCTGATTTAGTTGAAAGTAGTTCTATAGATGAAGATATACTTAATGAAGGAACTTTCTTTGTTTCTGATAGACAACTTGATGATGCTTGTTCTAGTAAAACATATCTTTTCCAAAATGAAGAAATAAAAAATTATTTAGATAATTCACTTAGAATTACTATTTCTGAGAAAACTTTAAATAGTGATATAGTTTTAAAACTTGATTCTAAATATAGAACTGATAATGTTTATGACTTTGATGGTGTTATAATATCTAGAAATAAAGTATTAAGAAATTTAGATGCTTTAAGTAATACTAAATACTCTATATATGATAAAGTGTTAAACAGTGTTATTTATAATTCACTTCTTGGCATAGATGACGTAAAAAATATATCTAATGAGATAAAAAGTACATTTGGTAATTTTAAAAGTTTAAAATAATTGAAAAAATAGTATATTTGCAATATAATATTTATTGTTCGGAGGTTGATTTCATGAATGGAGGAACACTTAGTAATTTAATACGAAGTAAAACTGATATAGTAGATATTATTGGTGAAAGAATTCCTCTAGTTAAAAGAGGTAAGAACTTTTTTGGTGTGTGCCCATTTCATGATGATACTAATCCTTCAATGTCTGTTTCACGTGAAAAACAAATTTTTACTTGTTTTACTTGTCATCATACTGGTAATGTTTTTACATTTTTAATGGATTATGACAAGATGAGTTTTAATGAAGCACTTAAATATTTAGGAGATAGAGTTGGTGTTGATACTAAAGGTGTTTCTGTTAAAACTAAAGACAATAAATATAGTAAATTTTATGAGATATACGATTTTTCAGTTAAGTATTATCAAAATAATTTACTTTCTAGTTTTGGTAGTAAAGCTAGAAGTTATTTAGAAAATAGAGGTATAGATAAGGATACAATAAAGAAATTTTCTATTGGTCTTTCACTTCCTAATAATAATGATTTAACCGAATTATTAGTAAAGAAAAATTATAATGTAGAAGATCTAAATAAAATTGGTCTTTCTAATAATAATTATGATATTTATAAAGATAGAATAATGTTTCCACTTTTTGATATAGGTGGTAAAGTAGTTGGATTTTCTGGAAGAATATATGATAGTCGTGATGAAAGTAAGTATATAAATACTAAAGAGACTCCTATATTTGTAAAAGGAGAACAACTATACAATTATCACATAGCAAAAGAAGAAGTTAGAAATAAGAAATATTTAATTATTATGGAAGGGTTTATGGATGTTATTAGGGCTAGTACAATTGGACTTGATAATACAATTGCTTTAATGGGAACTGCTTTAACAAAAGAGCAAATGAAACTTATTAAAAGACTTTCCAATAATATAATACTTTGTTTAGATGGAGATAAACCTGGACAAAACGCTAGTTATAAAATTGGTGAAGAATTCTTAAAAGAAGGAATTGAAGTAAAGGTAGTTAGTCTTCCTAATAATGATGATCCTGATTCATTTATTTTAAAAGAAGGAAAAGATAGATTTCTAAGTTATATAGAGAATGCTGTTAACTATAATGATTTTAAAATAAATGCTATGAGAGAAAATGTTAACTTTAATAGTGATATAGAAAAAGCTAACTATATAAATAAAGTAATTGAAGAGATTTCTGATATAGATGATGAAATAAGAATTGAAATAATATTAAAAAAACTTGCAAAAGAGTTTGATTTGGAGTATAATACCCTCGGAAAAAGGTTTCAAGAACTTAAAAAGAAAAGTGATATTCAAGTAAAGAAAGAAGTTAAAATTGAACCTACTCCTACAACTCGAAAGAATAAGTATAATCAAGCAATAGAACAAGTAATATATTTTATGCTTACTAATGAATGGGTAATTTCAGAAGTAGAAAGAGAAAGACTTCTATTACCAGATGAGACGTTTAGGATTTTAGTACAAGAAATAATATATTATTATAAATCTTATGGAAGTATAAGTATTGCTGATTTTTATACTTATATGCAAGAAAAAAAGGAACTTTTACCTAAACTTAATAGCATTTTAAATGGTGGATATAATGAAGAAGTAGATAAAGATACTTTGTTTCTATATTTTGGAGTAATAAGGGAATATAGTAAAGAGAAACAAATAAAAAGACTACAAGAAAAAATGGCTAGTGAGGTAGATCCTTTAGAGCAGGCTAGACTTGCTGATGAGATAAGAAAACTCAGAATAGGAGAAGTGTAAAATGGTTGATGAAATAAAAACAATGGACAAAAGAAAAGAAGAACTAGTTGAATTAGGAAAGAAACAAGGTTTTATAACTTATGAACAATTAGCTGATGAGTTAAAAGGTTTAGATATAGATAGTGATGTACTTGATGACTTATATAATACTTTAGTAGAAATGGGTATTGAAGTAGTTGCTGAAGGTGATCAAGGACAAGATGATTCTCAAAATGGTGGAGTAGACTTTGAAGTAGAAGAGCTTACTCTATCAAAAGATGTAAGAATAAATGATCCAGTTAGAATGTATTTAAAAGAAATTGGACGTATTAACTTACTTACTACAGATGAAGAATTTGAATATGCTAATCGTGCTATTGAAGGTGATGAAGAAGCTAAAAAGATGCTTGCTGAATCAAATCTTCGTTTAGTTGTTAGTATTGCTAAAAGATATGTTGGACGTGGTATGGCTTTTCTTGATTTAATTCAAGAAGGAAATATTGGTTTAATGAAAGCAGTAGATAAATTTGATCCGTCTAAAGGATATAAGTTCTCTACATATGCAACTTGGTGGATTAGACAAGCTATTACACGTGCTATAGCTGATCAAGCTAGAACAATAAGAGTACCTGTTCATATGGTTGAAACAATTAATAAACTTTCACGTATTCAAAGACAATTAACTCAAGAATTAAATCGTGAACCAACAGATGACGAGCTTGCTGAAAAATTAAATATACCAGTAGAAAAAGTTCGTGAAGTATATAAAATTAGTCAAGATCCAGTTTCACTTGAGACTCCTATCGGTGAAGAAGAAGATTCTCATTTAGGTGATTTCTTACCAGATGAAAGAGCTTTAGGACCAGAAGAGTATACTACTCAAGAAATGCTTAAAGAAGAACTTGATGGTGTACTTTTAACACTTACTGATAGAGAAGAAAAAGTATTAAGACTTAGATTTGGTCTTGATGATGGACAATGTAGAACACTTGAAGAAGTAGGTCAAATATTTGGAGTTACAAGAGAAAGAATTCGTCAAATAGAAGCAAAAGCACTTCGTAAACTTCGTCATCCATCTCGTTCAAGAAAATTAAAGGATTTCATGATAGATTAATATGATAGTAAATAAAAGATTAAAAGAAGTAGGAAGATTAGTTGATAATAATTCTTCCTTTTTAGATATAGGTTGTGATCATGCTTTCTTAGATATTTATCTTGCTCAAGATAAAACTAGAAATTTTAAAAAAATAGTTGCAAGTGATAATAAAGAAGGACCACTTACACAAGCAAAGAATAATATTAATCAACATAAATTAAGTAAGAAAATAGAACTTAGACTTGGTTCTGGATTAGATATTTATACTGATGATATTGATACTGTTGTTATTTCAGGTATGGGTGGAAGAAATATGATAGGAATATTTAAAGCTCATCCAGAATGTTTAAAAACAATAGATACACTAATTCTATCTCCTAATAACTATCAAATAGATGTAAAAGAATACTTAACTAAAGTTGGCTACTATATAGAAGATGAAGTTCTTGTTAAAGATTCAAAGTTTTTATATCAAATAATTAAATTTAAAAAGGGTAAGAAAAAGTATTCAAAAAGAGAATTATTTTTTGGACCAGTACTACTTGCTAAGAAAGATGATAATTTTATATATTACTATAAAAGAGAACTTAAGTCTCGTGAAATTATACTTGAACTTCTTCCTAAGGGATTTTCTTTTAGAAAAGTAAAACTAAAAAAAGAAATGAAACTTATTAAAAATGAATTAAATATTCAAATGTAAAAAAGATGTAAAAAATTATTTTATATCTTTTTTTTCTTTCTATTTTTTTAAAATATGTTAAACTTATACTAGGAGAGTGGGTATATGAGAAAGAAGAATAAAAATAAAAAACTATATTTATTACTTTTATTAGTTCTAGGAATAAGTATTGGTTATGCATCACTTGCAAGTAACTTAAAAATTAATGGTATATCAGGAGTAAAAAATGCTACATGGATTATTCATTGGGCTAATCCTACTGTAACAGAAGGAAGTGTAACTACTACCAAACCAGTATTATCAGAAAGCAATACAGTAGCAACTTATTCAGTAACTTTAAATGAGCCGGGTGATTTTTATGAATTTACAATTGACGCAGTTAATGAAGGAACAATTGATGCTGAAGTGTTTAATGTAATTTCAAAATTTGATGATAAAGATGGAGAAGATATAGAAGGAAATCTTCCTTCATATTTAGAATACTCTGTAACATATGAAAATGGTGATTCTATTACTAATGGTGATTCACTAAACCATGGACAAACAAAGACATATAAAGTAAGAGTAGCTTATAGTGAAAATATAAATTCATCTGATTTACAAGAATCAGATATAGCAACTAACTTTTATTTTGAAGTAGAATATAGACAGAAAAATAAAAATAATAATAATGAGGTATCTAATGAAGTATATGTTCCAGGGGATTATGTCTATTTTGATCCAGTAACTACAAATCCTTGTAATGGACAAACTTTTGATTTGTCAAAAATAAATAATAATTCTTCAACATGCTATAGATGGAATGTTGTTAGTGAGAACTCTGGAAATGCCACAATTTTATTAGATCATAACATAGTTGGAATAGCAAATTGGAATAGTACTGGTAATTTAGTTGATGGACCTGTTTCATTGTTTCAATCAAGTTTAGATTATGCAAATAATTGGGTAAGAGTTGAGCCATTAAATTATTCCTATGATGTTAGTGGTAATACATATGGATATGGTTTATTAAAATGTGTTAATGGTGTATGTAATATTGGTTCTATTGTAGTTGGTTCAAGTCAAAATCCTGTTAGAACAAGAGCGATTACTGTTGAAGAAATTTCTAATTTAGCTAAGGAATTTGCTGCTGATAGTGAACTAATTACTAAAGTAACTTATTTATCAAATTATGAGAATGTTAATTATTCTTATGATGTATCTATATCAAATTTAACTGATAAAAATGGTGGAAAAAATAATTCACTAAATTGGTTATATCAAAATACAGGTGGAACTGATGTTGTATATACCAATCATACTACTACCGATGAATATTTTGGTTATTGGACTTTAACTCCGTTAAATGAAAATTGGGATTCAATTTGGGGAGTTTTTAAAGAAGCTATTAATTATACTCTTTATTTAAAAGATGATGGTCGTGTAGGAATTAGACCTGTTATAACTGTTAATAAATCTTTATTAGGAAAATAAAATAATGTAGTGATAATGATTATAATTATTATTATACTTGATTATTTTCAAATTTTTATTCTTTTGAAATTAATTAGTTTTTTAAAGTCAATAAGTGTTATTGACTTTTTTCTTTGTAAATTTTATATATTTTTATAACTAAGTATAGAAGAT
>ERZ842401.1657-NODE-1657-length-31348-cov-4.532899_pt1 | contig 31348 bp, 26 predicted proteins | sample MGYA00521270_ERZ842401 | MGnify/ENA primary metagenome ERZ842401 (study PRJEB31892, sample SAMEA3878208) | bioreactor metagenome | biome: Moose rumen | place: Sweden | collected 2011-10 | study: EMG produced TPA metagenomics assembly of the PRJEB12797 data set...
TTGTTTTTGAGCATCTGCCGCACGGTGATGCGGGACAGGCTTGTGTATGCCGTCTCAGTTGAGGCAAAGAACGCCCCCGCCGCCAGCAGGATGATTTCGGCAAAGGGCGGCAGCAGGCAGAGGACGAGCGTCATGAGCCTTCCTCCCGTGGCTTGGTCACGTGAACCTTTGCCACCCGCTTGTCGTCCAGCTCCTTGACGATGAATTTGTAGCCGTCCACAGTGATGGCTTCCCCTTCGCGAGGAATGTGGTCCAAAAGCTCGCAGATATAGCCGCCGATGGTCTCCGCGTGCTGGGAAGAAAGCTTTGTGCCCAGCTGCTCGTTGATGTCTATGAGGCGGGAAAGCCCGTCTATGTCCGTGTTGTGCGGATGGCGTATCTGTACCTCCACGCGGCGGGCGTAGGGTTTGTATTCGTCGGTGATGGGGCCGAAAATTTCCCGTGCTATGTCTTCGTTTGTGAGCACACCGTAGGTGCCGGAATATTCGTCTATGACCACTGCCATGCTCTGGTGGTTTTCGCGCAGCATCTGCTGTATGCTTGACATCTTCTTTGTGGCGAGGATGAAGAGGGGCGGGCGCATGACCTTTGCGGGGCTGAATTGCTCTGGACATTCCTTGTAGTGCATGAGGTCCTTCACGTAGAGTATGCCCACGATGTCGTCTATGTCGTCCTTGTAGACGGGAAAGCGGGAGAGGAAGAAGCGCTCTGAAAGCGCTATGACGTCCGCATAGCTGGCATTCAGGGAAAGCGCCTTTATGTTCTTCCGCGGCACCATGATGTCCTTTGCGGCGAGGTCGGCAAACTTGAAGACGCGGTGCATCATTACCTTTTCATTCTTTTCAAGCACTCCCTGTTCCCCGCCCACTTCGATGAGCGTTTTGATTTCTTCCTCAGTAAACGAAACGTCGCTTTTCCGTGTGTCCACATGGAAGAGGCGCAGGGTAAAGCGCGAAAAGGAAGTGAATACGCTGACAAGCGGATAGAGGAGCACTTCAAGAAAGGAGATGAAAGGGCTGAGGAAAAAAGCTATGGCTTCCGGGTGGTGCGTGGCAAAGGTCTTGGGGGAGATTTCCCCAAAGACGAGCAGCAAGAGGGTGGCGGCAAAGGTAGCTATGCCAACTCCCGCGTTGCCGAAAAGCCCCAGCGCTATGTAGGTGAGTATTGCCGAAAGGGAGATGTTCACGATGTCGTTTGCGACAAGCAGGGTGTTGATGAGCCTTTCCTTGTCGTTGAGCAGCTTCCAGACGCGCATGGCTTTTTTGTCCTGCTTGCTGTGCAGGGAACGCACGCGGAGCTTGTTTATGGAAAGAAAGGCGCTTTCCGCACCTGAGAAAATCATGGAAAGCAGAATGAGGATGCCTGCCGCCGGAAGCAGGAGCGCCAGTGGCAGGTGGCTTTGGGGTGGGGAATCCATCTTAGCGGGAGCCTGCCTCCTCGAAGCGCTGCTGCATCTCTCGGATTTCGTTCATCATGAGCGTGATGTCTGCGGCGCGTCCGCTTTCGGGGGCTGCTTCCATGGATTTCTGCAGGAGCGAGTACATCCTGTCAAAGTCTGAGCTGCCGAGCACTGCCATCATGTATGCCGCCGTGTAGTAGGCTTCCTGCTTCTGATCGGGGGAGAGCATTCCTCCCTCGCAGGCGGCGAGATACTTGTCCACGGTGGCATCGGTGTCGCCGTTCTGTATTTCAATCATCGCGTTGTTCCATGCGCTGATGAGCTCATACTTGCCGCGGAGTCCGGAGGTGTTCTGCGCGTCAAGGGATGCGACGCTTGCGGTGAGGGGGGCGAGCGGCAGGCGGTAGGCTTCGGGGGTTGCCTCATAGAGTGCATCTATTGCCTTTGCCTTTTCCGCCCCCTCGCTTGCGTTGACGCGCTCGATGAGCGAGGAAAGCTGGGTGACGACGCTTTGCTGTATGCCGATGAGGTTTTCAAGGTCTGCCACGGATTTGATGGCTTCGCTGTAGGGAATGGCACAGAGCACGTAACCCTCTTTGGAAAGCAGGTAGACGCAGGGGTACTGGTTGTTGAGCCCGTAGAGGGAGGCAAGCCGCTCTTTTTCGTCGTATTCGGCGAGGATGCGGTCTGCTTCCTCCCGCTGTTTGGGGGAAGAATTCTCATCGAGCACGGTCTTTGCATATTCGGACTGGGAGAAATCGAGCTTTACAAGCACGTAGTCATTCTTGAAGTCCTCGGCGAAATCCCTTGTGTCAAGCACGTCCTTCTTGAATGTGGGCGTGGCTCCGTCCCAGTCTTCCCCGCTGAACAGCAGGAAGATGGGCTTCTGCCTTTCGCCTGCGCTCTGCAAAGCATCGTCGAGCTTGGTGAACCACTTTGCTTTTGCCGAGCAAGAGGCGAGGAGCAGGGAGAACAATATAATAGAAAGAAATGCAGCGTTTTTCATCTTCCGCGTCCTCATCCTGCAAAATATGCTACGCCAGCGCGGAAGATGTTCTGCGCGTGCGGCGCTGTGTTCTGCAAGAGCTCGCCGTCTTTGAGCGATATGACGCGCTCGTTGTGCCCCATCTTGCCGAGCACACGTCCATCCGGGCTCGTAAGCCCCTCTATGTCAAAGCTGCTTCCGTTGGGATTATCGCCCTTGCTGTAGCGGGTGAAGACCTGTCCCTTCGCAAAAAGCTCCACTGCGAGCGTGTCGCTCGCAATGACGCGCCCTTCGCCGTGGCTGACGGGCACGAGGTAGTCCTTGCCCGCATCAAGCCCTGCCGCCCAGGGGCTCATGGTGCTTGCAAGCTCTGTACGCACCATACGGCTTACGTGATGGCCTATGGTGTTGAAGGTGAGCGTGGGCATTTCTGCCGAGGGACCGCGTATTTCGCCGTAGGGAACAAGCCCTGTCTTTATCAATGCCTGGAAGCCGTTGCAGATGCCGAGGACAAGTCCGTCCCGCTCGGTGAGCAGTGCCATGATGGCATCCGCAATGCGCCTTTCGCGGATGACGTTTGCGATAAATTTGCCGCTGCCGTCAGGCTCATCTCCCGCGCTGAATCCTCCCGCAAAGGCGAGTATCTGTGCGCCCGTTATCAGCTGTCTGAGCGAGTCAAGGCTTTCGGCAAGCTCCGCCGGAGTGCGGTTGCGGAAGACGAAAATCTGCGTGTCTGCGCCGTTGAGCGTGAAAGCCCTCGCCATGTCGTATTCGCAGTTGGTGCCGGGGAAGACGGGGATGAGCACCTTGGGCTTTGCCCCCGTCGTAAGCTGCGCTCTGGTGCGGGCTGCCGTTTTTGTGTAAGTGCCCGCGGCAAAGGAGGGCAACTCCTTTTGTGCCGTAGCGGTGGATGCGGGGAAGACCGATGCAAGGCGTGATTCCCACACGTCCTGCAGCTCTGAAAAGGTCAGCGACACGTCAGCCAGACCGCTTGCCTTGCTCGTGATGACCACGGCTTCTTCGGAGTCTGCCGTGTTTCCGAGCCTTGTGAGCGTGCCGGGAACAAAGCCCGCGCTCTTGAATGCCTCTGCCGCTGAAGCGTCTGCTTCCACAAGGATGGAACCGTAGCGCGGGGTGAAGAGCCCTTTGACGCCTCCCGCGGGAAGGCTTCCGATGACGGCTCCTATCCTGTTGCCCAGTGCCATCTTGCTGAGCGCTTCCGCGATGCCTCCCGCTCCGACGGGGTAGAGGGCGGCTATGGCGTTACTTTCGGAAAGCTTTTTGAGTGCCGCCGCGTTTTTCTTGAACGCTGCAAAATCAGGCAGCAGGGTGTCGCTCCAGGGGGTCTGCACGAGGTAGATGTCGTTGCCTGCCGCCTTGAATGCGCCGCTTTTCACCTTTCCCGCGTCCGTCACGTCCACCGCGAATGACACGAGGGTGTGGGGCACGTTGAGCTGCTCAAAGGTGCCGCTCATGCTGTCTTTGCCGCCAATGCTGCCAGTTCCCATGGCAAGCTGTGCGCTCAGCGCTCCAAGCAGTGCCGCGGCGGGGTAGCCCCAGGTCCTGTCGTCTACGCAGCGCCCGAAGAATTCCTGAAAGGTCAGCCGGCAGCTTTCGGGATTGCCGCCGAGACAGGCTATCTTGGTGAGGGAATCAAGCACGGCGAACTGCGCGCCGTGGAAGGGACTCCATTCGCTTACGCGCGGGTCATAGCCATAAGCCATAAGGCTTGCCGTCGTCGTCTCGCGGGGACTCTGCACGGGGATTTTCGCCGCCATGCCCGCTTCCGGCGTGCTCTGGTAGCTGCCGCCGTAAGGATAGAGCACGGAGGATGCGCCGATGGTGCTGTCAAAGCGTTCCATAAGGCCGCGCTGAGAGCAGCAGGCGAGGTCTCCCATGTTTGAAAGCCATGCCTTGCGGAGGCTTTCCGCGGTGGGGGAAGTGCCGAGCGCTTTTACCACGCCGTCAAGCGGGCGGCAGAGCGGGGAAGCTTCCTGCGGGGCGGGGGAACTGATGAGCGCCGCTGCCTTGTGGGGTGCTCCTGCCGTATCTATGAATGAGCGCTCTATGTCTACGATGGTCTTTCCGCGCCAGTGCATGACCATGCGCGCGGTGTCTGTCACCGTCGCGACGACGACGGCGTTGAGGTTTTCCGCACGGGCAGCGGCGATAAAGCGCTCTGCGTCTTCGCTCCGCACCACGACAGCCATGCGTTCCTGGCTTTCGGAAATGGCAAGTTCGGTGCCGTCAAGCCCCTCGTATTTCTTGGGGACGGCATCAAGGTCAATGTCGAGGCCTGCGGCAAGTTCTCCCACCGCCACGCTTACGCCTCCCGCGCCAAAGTCATTGCAGCGGCGTATCATCTGGCAGACCGCCTTGTTGCGGAAGAGCCGCTGGATTTTGCGCTCCTCTACGGCGTTGCCCTTCTGCACTTCTGCCGCCGCGGTTGACACGGACTTTACGTCATGCACCTTTGAGGAACCTGTCGCCCCGCCAATGCCGTCGCGTCCCGTGCCGCCGCCAAGCAGGATAACGATGTCTCCTGTCTCTGGTTCTTCGCGCTTTACCTGGTCTGCGGGGGCAGCGGCGATGACGGCGCCAAGCTCCATGCGCTTTGCAAGGAAGCCGGGGTGGTAGACTTCTACCACCTGCCCCGTGGTGAGTCCAATCTGGTTGCCGTAGGAGCTGAAGCCCTGCGCCGCTTCAATGCAGAGCTTTTTCTGGGGCAGCTTGCCGGGGAGGGTGTCTGCAAGCGGCACGGTGGGGTCAGCCGCGCCGGTGATGCGCATTGCCTGATAAACCCAGCTTCTCCCTGAAAGCGGGTCGCGTATTGCCCCGCCGATGCAGGTTGCTGCACCGCCGAATGGTTCTATCTCGGTGGGGTGATTGTGCGTTTCGTTCTTGAACTGCAAGAGCCAGCGCTCCGTCTCGGGAGTGTCGAGGGGCTTTCCCTCGCTGTCTGTGCTGTAGTTCACGTCTATGTAGACGGAGCAGGCGTTGATTTCCGCGCTTTCTTCAAGGTCATCCAGCTTGCCGTGGGAGCGCAGGTACTTTGCTCCGATAACCGCCATATCCATGAGCGTCACGGGCTTGTCTTTGCGTTCTGCGTACAGCTCTGTGCGCAGAGTCCGATACCGGGCGAGGGATTTCTCTATGTCTTCTGAATACGGTCCTTCTTCAATGCTCAGCTCTGAAAGCACGGTGTTGAATGTGGTGTGGCGGCAGTGGTCGCTCCAGTAGGTGTCCAGCACGCGGATTTCCGTGAGTGTGGGATCCCGCTTTATGGACGTGAAGTAGTCCTGCATCCACTTGATGTCCGCAAAGTCCATGGCAAGCCCCAGCTCCTTGCGGTAGGCTTCGAGCCTTTCTGCCTTCATGCTGATGAAGCCTTCGATGACGGGGATGTCAGCGGGTTCCGTTGTCTGCATGGCGAGCGTCTGGGGCTTTGCGCCGTCGGTCAGGCGGCTGTCCACGGGATTTATGAGGTACTGTTCTATTTTCTGTATGTCTGATGCGGAGGGCTGGCCCGACAGGATGACCATCTTTGCACAGCGGACGCGGGGGGGCTCGGTGCCCACGGTGGTGCTTCCCTTCATGCTTTCGCGGAGCAGGCTGAGGCACTGTTCTGCACTGTCTGCCCGCTGGTCGTACTGTCCCGGCAGGTATTCCCAGACAATCACGGTGTCTGACGGGGCGATGGGGAAGTTTTCTTCCGTCACGCTGTCGCTCTGGGGCTCGCTGAATATGCGCAGCGCTGCTTCCCGTGCCACTTCTTCCGCCACATTTTCTATATCATAGCGGTTCACATACCGCACAGCAGTCACGCTGCTGATACCTAAAAAGCCGCTTATTTCGGCATAAATCCGCGCGGCTTCATTCTGAAAGCCCGCCTTCCTTTCCACATAGATACGAAACATTTGGATATTATAGAAGAAAGTCGGTGATTATGCAATTGTATGTTACCGTAGAACGGCGCTCCCACGGAAAAAATCAAAAAGACCGCGGTGTTCGCCTTGCGGCGACCAATGCTGTCTTTTTGATTTTTTCCGTTCCGCACCTTCACGCGATTGACATTATGCGCAAGCACATCCAAAACTCAAGCCAAATAGTTGATTTCCGATTGACGGTATGCAGAACTGCGGGTATAATGGAAACTGTCGATTTCTTAGCTTTTCCGTAAATAAAGCGAATATTGAGGGGTATTTTTAGCATGAAGAGCATTAAACTCAAATTGATTTTAAGCAACGTGCTCGTAGTAGCATTTTCTATCCTGCTTATTTCAGTTCCCGTTATCCTTGTCCAATACAAGAGCGAGGTTGCAGTCACCGATGAAGCCGCAGTGGGAAAGGTGGCGCAGGCTTCTGCCAACATCAACCTCTTCCTTCAGGAACCTGTCAGCATGGTGAATGCCGTTTCCCACTATCTGATGACCCACCCGACGGACCAAGATCAGATTGAAAAATATTTTGACAAGCTGCTTACCGGCGAAAAGGATTTTTCTGAGCTGTATTACGCAAGCGCGTTGCCCTACAGGGACGGCGGCTTTTTCTATGCGAATGACCGCTGGACTCCTCCTTCCGATTATGACCAGACCACCCGTGCCTGGTACAAGGCGGGGCAGTCTGCCAAGACTTATGCGGTTTCCGACCCCTACCTTGACAGCGTGACGAATACCATGGTTTCCGCCATTTCGCGCGGTATCAGCATCAACGGCAACCTTGCGGGCGTGGTCGGGCTCGACATTCAGCTGAAAAATCTGGACGACATTGTATCCCCCATCAAGCTTTCCCGCTCAGGGCAGTCCTTCCTTCTTGACAAATATGGCAGGTACGTGACCAACTCAGACAGCTCCAAGCTGATGAATATGAACTTTTTCGATGAATACCGGCTCGGTTCTATGCAGGGCAGGATTTCCAGCGGCAGCGTGTTCTTCACTGACAATGCGGGCGGTGGAAAGTATTTTGCCGCAAACGTCATCTCCGAGGAGAGCGGCTGGATCTTTGTCACCGTCGGTCCCCGCTCAGAGCTCTTTGCCAACATAATGAAGAACATCATCCTCATCATCGTCCTTGCCTGTGTGGGACTTGTCGCTTCCTGCGTCATAGCGGTGATTGCCGCGCGCGCGATTGTCACCCCCATCCTCGTGGTGGATAAGGCTGTCAACGAGATTGCGAGCGGCCATGCAGACCTTACCCAGCGCATCACCGTCACGAGCAACGACGAGATTGGCAACATGGTTGCTGGCTTCAACAAGTTCACGGAGAAGCTGCAGACCATCATCAAGGACATCAAGGTATCCAAAGACGCGCTCACCGGAGCGGGCAGGGAGCTTTCCCAGAGTTCTGAGGATACATCAAGCTCCATCACGGAGATCATCGCAAACATTGAGAGTATGCACGGGCAGATTGGGAACCAGTCAAACAGCGTGCATCAGACCGCGGGTGCGGTGAACGAGATTGCTTCCAATATCTCGTCTCTGGAGCGCATGATAGATAATCAGGCGTCGGGCGTAAGCGAGGCTTCCGCGGCTGTTGAGCAGATGATAGGCAATATCCGCTCGGTAAACAATTCCGTGGAAAAGATGGCTGCTTCCTTCGAGGAGCTTGAGGCTACTGCCCGCAGCGGCATCACCAAGCAGATGGACGTAAACCAGCGCATCGAGCAGATTGAAAACCAGTCGCAGATGCTGCAGGAGGCAAATGCTGCCATCTCCAACATTGCAAGCCAGACGAACCTGCTCGCTATGAACGCGGCTATTGAGGCAGCCCATGCGGGCGAAGCGGGCAAGGGCTTTTCTGTGGTTGCAGACGAAATCCGCAAGCTTTCCGAGACTTCTTCCGCGCAGTCAAAGACGATTGGCGAGCAGCTGAACAACATCAAGGAGTCCATCTCCACGGTGGTGGCAGCTTCTTCCCAGTCAAGCCAGGCGTTTAACTCTGTGTCCAACAAGATTCAGGAAACCGACGAGCTGGTGCGCCAGATTAAGTCCGCCATGCTGGAGCAGAATCAGGGCTCCCAGCAGATTAGCGAGGCCCTGCATTCCATGAATGACAGCACGATTGAGGTTCACTCCGCATCTGGAGAGATGGCTGAGGGCAACAAGACCATCCTGCAGGAGGTTGAGATTTTGCAGAATGCTACCACTGCGATGAAGAGCAGTATGGATGAGATGAGTATTGGAGCGCGCAAAATCAATGAGACGGGTACTACGCTCAATGAGGTGGCACGCCGTATGCGGGATTCTATCGTTGCGATTGGCAATCAGATTGATCAGTTTAAGGTGTAAGTAATAAACGAGAATAGCGTTTCCGTAATCGAAAACTTGTTCGTACAAACAAGAAAGGCGCGGAACGGAAAAATGAAAAGCCCGCATTGCTAAGCGTAGCTTTGCAATGCGGGCTTTTTTATTTTTTCCGTGGGAGCGCCGTTCCCTTTTTGCGACCACTTTTTCAGATATTTGTTTGCGTCTTTAAACATAGTAGTATATAATAGAAGAGAAGAGATTTCAAAAGCAGCAGGAGGAAGCAAAAATGAACCTTTTAGAAGATTATGGCTACAAAGATGACGAGATAATGAAGCGGGTACAGGACGTATACCACAGCATTTTTGAAAGTGGCGAAAACGAACGACTCTACTTTGAAGAGGGAGACACAGGCTATATCCTCGACACCGGCAATACTGACGTGCGCTCCGAGGGCATAGGCTTCGGCATGATGATGACAGTTCAGATGGACAAAAAAGAAATCTTCGACAAGCTGTGGCACTTTGCCCGCAAGTACCTGTACATAAACGAAGGCGAACTAAAGGGCTATTTCAGCTTTGCCTGCACCCCCGACGGCAAAGAGAAATTTGTAAATCCCCGCCCCGATGGCGAGGAATACATAGCGCTCTCGCTCTTCTTTGCCGCGCACCGTTGGGGCAACGGCGAGGGAATTTTCAATTACGAAGCAGAAGCAAAGGCAATCCTGCACACGGCGCTGCACTCAGACCATCCGCTCTGGAACAAGGAGAACCACCTCATCCACAACCAGATTGACGAAGACCACAGCGACGTTTCCTACAACCTGCCGCATTTCTACGAGCTCTTTGCCATGTTCGGCGACAGGGAGGACACGGACTTCTGGAACAAGGCATCAGGCGCAAGCAGGGAATTCATCGTGCGCTGCTCAAACAAGACGACCGGCATGTGCGCGGAATACGTAAACTACAACGGCAGCCCGCTTCCCCTGCACAACCACGGCAGTTTTTTCAGCCACAGCTACGTCGTGGCACAGAATATAGCGCTCTGCACGCTGTGGTTCGGAGACAGCCCTGAGTTCACCTCCATCGCGCAACGCCTCATCCACTTTTTTGACAACAAGCCCGTAGAAGACTTCTCGGACTACAAGATAGACGGCACCCCCCGCGAACGGCACGCGCGGCATCCCATTGCCCTCTGCGCGGCGCTCGCACAGCTGTCTCTCGCCATTGAGCGCAGCAGGGAGCCATGCTCAATGGAGGTGCGCGCCATGGCAAAACGGGCAGTCAAGCGCTTCTGGGACACCGCACTTCGCACGGGGAAGAACCGCTACTATGACAACTGCCTCTATTTCTTTGCCCTGCTGTCGCTGAGCGGCATGTACAAAGTCTACTAAGAGAGCTTCATCCTGTTGCGGAAGCTTCTTGCCAGCGTCACTTTGTCCGTATATTCAAGGTCGCCGCCGGCGGGAAGCCCGCTTGCAAGCCGCGTCACCTCGCAGTGCTCGTTTTCAAGCACCTTCTGCACGTAGAGCGCGGTTGTATCCCCCTCCACCGTAGGGTTGGTGGCAAGGATGACCTCCTTCACCTGCCCCCCCTTCACCCGTTCAAGCAGAGACGCAATCCTCAGCTGGTCAGGCCCAACCCCTTCAAGCGGGGCGATGACGCCGCCAAGCACATGGAAAAGGCCGTGGTATTCATGCGAACCGTCTATGGTAGCCACGTCCTGCGGCTGCTCCACCACGCAGATGGTGCCCCTGTCCCTCGTTGCATCAACGCAGATGGGGCACGGGTCAGTTTCCGTCCACGCCCCGCAGACTGAGCACGGGCGTATGCGCTGCTGAAGGGAAGCGATCTGCCTCGCAAAACGCTGCATAAACGCCGGATCAGCGCGCAGAAGGTGGTTCGCAATGCGGGATGCAGACTTTCTGCCTATACCGGGCAGACGGGAAAAGCTTTCCGTCACTTCATCGAGAGCATTCATAGCTGGCGCTTCAGTTCGCCCCTGCCATGGGGATATTTAAGCCTGACAAAAGGGGGCCAAAATTCGCCTTAAGCTGCTCCTCCAGCCTGCTCATCGCATCGTGGTGTGCGGCGCGTATCAAATCCTGCAGCATGGGAATATCGCGGTTATCTACACAGATCGGGTCAAGCTTGATGTCAACAATCTCAAACTTGCCGTTGAGCGTCACCACAACCATGTTGCCGCCGGAAGAGCCCGTCACCGTCAGCTGCTTGAGCTGTTCCTGAGCCTTCTGCAACTGCTCCTTCATGCCGCCTAAATCTTTCAACATTTCAAAAGGATTCATCATATCCAACTCCTCAGATTCCGCCAATGACGGAACCTTTAAATGTATCTCGCAAAATTTGCACTTCTACGGGAAGCTGCTGTTCTGCCGCTTCCGCCTTGCGTTCTTTCAAATCCAGCCTGAAAGCCATAGTCCGTCCGTAAACCTTGGCAAGGTAAGCCGTTATCCTTGAGGCCTTGCCCATGACCTGCATCTGCTCGAATTTGCTGTCTATGCTTGCCGATACCGTGTCGCCGCTCAGCGCCCAGTCCCGCGCGTGCATAAGCCCGCCCGCAAGCATGGCATCGTCCACGGACAAGTCCGCCACGAGGGCTTTCGCCACATCTTCTATGCTGCTTGTGTCAGGCGGCTCAGCCCCGCCCTGCGGAAAAGGGGGCTTTGCGTTCCCCTGAGACTCGGCTGCCATCTCCATCTCTATGGGAGGCTCTTCATCATCCGGCGCGCCGTTGTCCTCCTCTGGGGCGGGGGGCAGCTCCATGCCCTCCAGCGCGGAAAAGAGGGGGATTCCCGGTCTGGGAGCTGTCTGCGACGGCGGCACCGCTGCTACAGGGGCGGCAGGAGGAACCGGAGCTGACGCGGCGGGAGTGGCAGTCGGAGAAACAGCAGGAGCAGAAGCCGTTAGCGGAGGAACGGTCCTCACCGTCGCAGCAGCCGTACCACCGAGCAGGGGCTTTACGGCATCCACCGCCTTTTTCACCTCCGCGGCAGACACATACTGCGACAGCCAGCACAGCCTGCTCAGCGCAAGCTCGAATTCATAGCGGGGGCTGAGCGAATAGCGGATGTCGCGGTAGAGTTTGAAGAATATGTCTATGGCGCGCTCTATCTGTATGGTGCCCCATGCGCCAAGCACTTCCTTTGAAAACCTGTCCGCAGACTGCCCGAGCAGGGCTTCCTTGGAGATGCCGCTCTTGATGAGCAAAAGGCTCCTGAGATAGTCCGTGCAGGTGATGATGAGCTGCTCTATGCTCACGCCGTTCTGAAGGTATTCGTCAAGCCGCAGCAGGGCGGTGGCGGCATCCCCCCGCGAGCAGAGCCCGAAGAGTTCATTGAGCCTGTCCACCCCCACCAGGCCCAGCTTATCGCGGATTTTCTCGTAGGTAATCTCGCCATCGCTGAATGCGGCAACCTGGTCAAAAAGCGTGTAAGAGTCGCGCATACTGCCTGTGGACTCGCGGGCAATCCAGTAAAGCGCCTCGTCATCAGCCTTGATGCCCACTTCCTTTGCCGCAAGCGCGAGCTGCTCCTTCACCTTTTCGATGGGTACAAGGCGGAAGTTGAACTGCTGGCAGCGGCTCTTTATGGTGGCGGGAACTTTCTGCAATTCGGTGGTGGCAAAGATGAAAACCACGTAGGGCGGCGGCTCCTCTATGGTTTTGAGCAGGGCGTTGAAGGCGCTTGTGGAGAGCATATGCACTTCGTCAATGATGTACACCTTGTAACGGCAGGAATTCGGGGGAAAAAGCACTTCGTCCTTTATCTGCCTCACGTCGTTGACGCTCGTGTTGGAGGCACCGTCTATCTCTATCACATCGAGGGAGGAACCCGCGGTAATCTCGCGGCAGGCGGAACACTCGCCGCAAGGGGTGGCGGTGGGGCCTTTCTGGCAGTTGAGCGCCTTGGCAAGGATGCGCGCAGTGGATGTCTTGCCGCAGCCGCGCGGACCGGAAAACAGGTAGGCATGGGCTATCTTTCCTGACTGGATGGCGTTCCTGAATGTCTCCGCCACAAACTCCTGTCCAACCAGATCCTCAAATCTCTGCGGCCTTCTTCGGGTCGCCGTTACTTCGTAAGCCATACGCCTAGCATATCCGAAAACGGGAGATAAAACAAGGGAGAGGGAAAAATTACATATCGTGCTCGCTCGCAAGGCGGAAGTAGTTTGTCAGGAAGTTGTAAAAGGCCTTCGTCCTCGTGCCGTCCTGCTTGTTGCGTTTGTAGGTGATGAGGATATCTCTGCTGCACTGGGGCTCTGCAATTTCAAGGAGCAGCACGCGGTCGGTGTTCAGCTTTTCCCATGAAAAATCAGGCCAGAAGCCAATGCCCATGTTTGCGGCAATCATATTCCTGACGGCGGCGGGGCTGTCGCTCTCAAAGATGATGTTTGGACGGATGCCCGCGTTCGCGCAGTACTTGTCGCAGATAGAACGCAGCTGCTTGGAGCCGGAGAGGGCGATAAAGCTGTCATCCTTCACCTCCTGCAGGGTGATTGCGCTTTTTCCCCGAAACCGGGGGATATTCGGCACCGCGAGGTATATCTTTTCCGTGCAGACAAAGACGCTGTCATGACCTCTTTCGGGAGGCTGATAGAAAAGCCTCGTGGTCACGTTGATGTCATACAGCTCCGTCTGCTCGTTCTGCTTGAGCTCTATGTGCAGCCCCTCGTCTATGCGCTGATATTCTATGATTGCCTCAGTCACAAGGGAGGATGCGGCGAGCACGTTGAGGTGCACGGAGGCATTTTCAAGCCGCGCCATGGTCTTAAGCTGGGCGGGAAGATTGTCTATCTCTTCCATAAGGGGCTGAAGCTTTTTGTAAAAATACTCGCCATAGCTCGTGAGCATGATGTTGCGCCCGCGCGGCATAAAAAGGGGCACTTCCAGCTCGTCTTCCAGCCTGTGTATGGCATGGGTCAGCGCAGGCTGTGCCACGTGGAGCACCTCAGCGCTCCTCGTCACATGCTGATTTTTCGCCACCTCCAGAAAATACCGCAACTGCATAAGTTCCATTGCCTTTCTCCCGCTATGGGAGATACTATAGCGGAGGGAAGGGAAAAAATCAATGCGCATTTGCCATTGACAAATATTAGTGACAATGCTAGGCTATGCAGGATGAGATGCATATCTCATAACTAATTTTGAAAATGGAGAAACAAAATGGCTACAAAGAAAAGCCCCGTGGACTATGTACTGTCCACAATTACTGAAAACTACATTAATTTCAACGGTCGTGCTCGCCGTGCGGAATACTGGTGGTTTGTCCTCTTTAACATTATTCTCTCTGTCGTGATGAGTATTCTCATGAGAATCCTCCCCTTTGGAAAAATCCTGTATACCATTGTCTCCTTTGCCCTGCTATTACCTGGATTAGGTGTTGCAATCCGCCGTATGCACGACACTGACCACCGCGGATGGTGGTTGCTTTGCCCCATCTACAATTTCATTCTCACCCTCTTGCCCGGTACGGCAGGAAGCAACCGCTTTGGCGATGACCCCAAGGCACACTAAACTTCTGAAATTGGAGGCTTTACATTCCGCCGAAAATATACTAAAGTGAAAGAAAGACTAGCAATTCAGAGGAGGCTTGTATGGCTATAGCGCAGAAAATAGAAAAATTGATTGCCGTAAGTGTTATGTTATTGCTGTTTACAATAACACTTACAGATTGTGCATCTGGAACCGATACGGACGACAATAATGCGGCAACTGGAGGACTTTCTTTCAGTGTACACGAATCCCTTGCAGCAAAAATTACAGGCAGCGAATCTACAGCTCGCAGTGCCGATTTGTCTTCGTTCTACATGGATATTTCATTGCATGGCGACTATGAGGCGACAAAGACCATTCCCGTAAGAGCAGGGGCTACAACGACCTTCACAGGACTTCCCATCGGTTCTGTGGTGTACGCAATAGTAGAAGCCTATGCAACAAGCGGCTCAGAACGTACCGTGGTGTATTCAGGTCAGAGTGAGGATATCACCTTGCAGGAAGGCACAAACAGTATTGTCCTCAACTTACAGGCATTGCATCCGGTGATAGAAAATATTTCCGATTATATAACAGAATTGAATGAAGCCAAGCTACAGGCTTATGAAGGCCTGCTGCAAACAGGTACAATCGCAAATAACTACCAAGACTTGCTGGGCAAAGTGATTTATTTCAAGACTTCAAACGGAGCTTACGGAGCAATGTCGTTTACCTCGGTCAACAGCCCCAGCATTTCATTTATCTGGAAGCTTGCGGGGAGCAGCCTACGTACCAAGTCAAGTTTTCAAACTGGCTGGGGGTTTGATCTTGATGGTAGCACAACGAGTGACGCAAACAAGGACTTTGGACTAGACAACATCAGCGGAAGCTGCGCTTTCGTTGCATATAACAATGCCAAATTTTATATAGTAAACTAGCGACACGACGGCAACACCTGTATTGCAAGCGCTGCGGCGAGCATGCCCGCGCCCACCGCGAGCAGCCGGAGGGCGGGCTGCATCCTGCCGCGCTGCTTTGCCTGCACGTAGTCAAAGTAGCTGCCCTTGCCGCGCCGGTTTTCGGGGCGGCGGAAGATATCCGTGAAAGAGATGAGCGCATAGCTTAAAGCGTCAAAGCCGCCCCAGCGGGACACAAAGGCAAGCCCGCCCAGCGAAAGGAACAGCACCGCAGAGACAAAGGCGCCGTCACAGCAACGCCGCGCCAGGGAAAATCCCGCGTCCTTGAACGCAAGCCCCTCGTAAAGCACGACAGCGAAAGCGAGCAGCACTGCCGCCAGAACAAAAGGCAGCGTGCGCACTACCCACCTTAAAGCCTTATTCATCCGCACCCGCAAGTTCCGCGCGGTAAGCCTGCGCTTCGGCCTCATTGCAGTAGACAAAATGAGCTCCCGCAAATTCGTGCATGGAGGGCTGCTCCGTGCTGTAATCATGCGCGTCGGCGGGATTGTAGATGCTCCTCACCCGCCGCCGCTCGTAGTGCGGATCGGGAAGGGGGATGGCGCTCAGAAGGCTCTTTGTATACGGATGAAGCGGATGTGCAAAAAGCTCATCGGCAGGGGCAAGTTCCACAATCTTTCCGTAATACATGACGGCAATGCGGTCAGAAAAGTATTTTACCACCGAAAGGTCATGGGCAATAAAGAGCAGCGTCAGCCCCATGTCCCGCCGCAAGTCGTTGAGCAGGTTTATAACCTGTGCCTTTATAGAAACATCGAGCGCGCTCACCGGCTCGTCCGCAATGATAAGCGAAGGCTGCATAATGATTGCCCGCGCTATGCCGATTCGCTGCCGCTGCCCGCCGGAAAACTCGTGGGGGTAACGGTCCGCATATTCCGGCAGCAGCCCCACCTTTATGAGCACGTGAGCCACCTCGGCGGAAATGCGCCCCTCATCGCGGATGCCCTGAATGCGCAAGCCTTCCGCAATGATTTCCCGCACCGTCATGCGGGGATCCAGAGAGCTGACGGGGTCTTGGTAAATCATCTGAATCTTCGTGTTAAAGCCCGCGTTCCGCCCGCGCTTCTGTATCTCTCTAAGCTGCGCCCGCGCCCCGCTGATGATGCGCTTCTTTTCTTTTTTTGTAATCCTGCCGCTCCGTGCGTCCTGCCGTGCTTTAGCTATTGCTTCCGTGCAGTCAAGGGTGCCCTCGTTGATTACCTTGCCGTCAAAGCTGATTTTTCCGCCGCTAATCTTATACAGCCCGATTATTGAGCGCCCCGTGGTGGTCTTGCCGCAGCCGCTTTCGCCCACCAGTCCCAAGACCTCGCCACGGTGTATGTCAAAGCTTATGTCATTAACCGCGCGGAACTTGCCGCCATCAAAATACTGCCTTAAGTGCTCCACCCGCAGGATTACGTCAGTTGCCATTATGAACCTCCCTTTCCTTCATGCGCGCAATACGCTCTGCAACCGTCCGCGGCATATCCACATGGGGAGCCTTGGGGTGCAGGAGCCATGTGGCGGCATAGTGGCTCTCGCTTATCTTGAAGAGCGGAGGTTCCCTTTCAAAGTCTATCGCCATGGCATACTTGTTGCGCGGCGCAAAGGCATCGCCAACAGGCGGCGTAAGCATATTTGGCGGCGTGCCGGGTATGGCTTCAAGCGTGTCCTTTGTGTCAAGGTCAGGCATGGAAGCGAGCAGCGCCCAAGTATAGGGATGGGCGGGGTGATAGAAAATATCTTCCGCTGTCCCTGTCTCTACAATCTTTCCCGCATACATGACGGCAATCTTGTCCGCCACGTTTGCCACCACGCCAAGGTCGTGCGTGATGAAGATAACGCTCATCCCCCTGCTCTGCTTGAGGCGGTTTATGAGCTCTATTATCTGCGCCTGAATGGTAACGTCAAGCGCGGTGGTCGGTTCATCGCAGATGAGCAGGTCGGGGTTAGCCGCAATGGCGATGGCAATCACAATCCGCTGCCTCATGCCGCCGGAAAACTCAAAGGGATACTGCCCGAAGCGCTTTTCAGGTTCCCGTATGCCCACCTCTTCCATGATGGCAATGGCTTTCTCGTACGCCATCTTCTTGGTAACGCGGAAGTTCTTTTCAGTATAAGCCTTTTCAGCCTCACCGAAAAGCTGAGCCTGCCCCGCCCGTATGCATTCCAAGTCTGCAGCTTCTGCGGCACTAAGGGAAGACTTGTCTTTGAGATATTTTTTAAAAAGAGCAAGCTCTTCCTTTTTAAGCACGCGCCCTAACTGCTTGATAAGGGAAGCAAATGTTTTTGCCGCAAGCCGCTGCTTTGTGCGCCCGTTCAGTATGGTCGCCTCGGTAAGCTGGGGACCAATCTTCATGATGGGGTCAAGGGAAGACATGGGGTCTTGGAAAATCATGGTAATTTCGTTGCCGCGGATTCGCTCAAATTCCCGCTCTGGAAGTCCCAGCAGGTTCCGCCCCCCGAAAAGCACCTGCCCGCCCTCAATGACTGCGTTTGCCGCCTCAATGCCCAGCAGGGATTTTGCCGTAACAGACTTGCCCGAGCCGGACTCTCCCACAATGGCGAGCGTCTCCCCCTTGGCAAGGGAAAGGTTTATGCCGCGCACCGCCTGGACCGTACCCTTTCTCGTGCGGAAAGAGATGCGGAGATCCTTTATTTCAAGCACATTCTCTTTCACTGTTCCGCCCCCCGCAGAGAAGGATTAAAGGCATCCCGCAGTCCGTTTCCAAATTCATTGAAGCAGACAAGCAGTATGGAGATGAACGCACCGGGAAAGAATATTGCATGGGGATAGGTGGAAAGCGCGTCCTTTGCATTGTTGAGCATAGTGCCCACGCTCGTAATGCTGTCCGAGTCCAGATTGACTATGCCAAGGTAGCTCAGCGTCGCCTCGCTGAAGATAACGCCGGGAATGGTGAGCACTGACACCGTGATGATAAAGCCCGCCGCATTTGGCAGGATATGGCGGAAGATAAGGCGGGAATCCTTTGCGCCAAGCGTGCGGCTTGCGTTCACGTAGTCCTGCCCCTTAAAGCGGTAGAACTGCGCGCGCACCGTGGAAGAAGTCCCTATCCAGCCGTAGAAGATAAAGGCAAAGAAGAGCGCCGCGACGGGACCAAGCTTCTGTGCAAGATAGAGCTGAAAGAGCACCATAGTCACCTGCGTCGGCACTTCATAGATGATATCCTTTATGCGCTCAAAGATAAGGTCAAAGGTGCCGCCATAGTAGCCTTCAAGCGAGCCTATGATGACCCCTAAAAAGAGATTGATTGCCGAAACGACAAGGCTCAGGCAGAGGGAAAGCCGCGCTCCGTGGGCAAGGCGGGTAAAGATGTCGTAGCCAGACATATCAGCGCCAAAGAGGAAAGCCGCCTCCCTGCCGTGCCGGTAAAAATACCACTCGCTGTAGAGCGTGCGTAGCTCGTACTGGCTGCCGTTCATGCGGAGCGTGTAGTAGGCATAGCCGTCAGGAGAAGAGACATCCTCTTCATAAATAGGAATAAAGTTATCCGCCGCATCTTTCTGTGCGATGCCCTTTTCATCGGTTGCGAACCAGGCGTTCATATCGTTGCGGTAGGCAAGGTTCTTTACTTTTGTCTGGTCTATGAGCGGGTAGAACAGCTGCCGCCCCGTGCGTTCCTCATAGGCCCGTGCCTCCTCATATTCCTCTTTGGTAAGGCGGATTTTCACCCAGCCGGTCTTTGCATAGCTGTCCACCCGCAGCGAATACCATGTCTGGGGCCGCTTTGCCACAAGATGTTCTTTTGTACCGTAGAACCTCATCACCGCGTCGGGAATGGCGGAAAAGTACTGGTAGCTCTGGAGGTTCACCTCCATCTTCCTGCCCCCGTCCCAAAATCCGCTCGGGGCAAAGAGCCTGCTCTTGGGCGCGGCATAGGCATAGTAGCCGTCTTTGTCCGTCATGCGGAAAGGCGAAAAGAGCGGCGCAAGAAAGGCATAGAGGAAGAGCATGATGATGATGCCAAAGCAGATGACGGAGCCCTTATTTGTTGCAAAGCGGGTGAGCGCGTCCTGCAGGTAGCCCACGGGCTTTGTGTCCAGCCGGACTTCCCCGTTCCCCGCGTCCTGTGCGACAAAGGCAAATTTTTCTATAGGAATATCATCGTCATAATTCATTTGTCTTGCTCCCTCCCATGCGTATTCTTGGATCGATAAGGCCGTAACTTAAATCGCTCGCAATGCCAGCCGAAAGCCCTATGCTCACGTAGAACATGCTTATCGCCATAAACACGGAATAGTCCTTGACGGCGATGGACTGCACGTATGTCTTCCCTATGCCCGGCACGGCGAATATCTGCTCGATGACCATGGAACCACCCAGAATGCCTATGAAATCTGCAAGAAAGGAAGGCATAAGCGGCACAAAGGAATTGCGCAGGGCATGGCGCACGGTCGCCTGCGCACGGCTCAGCCCCTTGGTGCGGGCAAGCAGCATATAGTCCGCCGTCAGCTGCTCGGTAAGCTCCGCGCGGATAAGGCGCATAGTGCTTGCGATGGGACCAAAGGAAAGCGCGAGCACAGGCATAATCGCGCTGTGGAACATGGGCCAGCTGAAAAAATCCCTGCCGTCGCGGAATATCAGCGGGCACCAGTTAAGCCGGTAGCCCACATAGTACTGCAAGAGAAAGGCATAGATAAAGGAAGGAACAGAGATAAAGAGCATGATGAAGACCTGAATGATGTGGTCAGGCCAGCGGTTCTTGTTCACCGCCGCAACGATGCCGAAGGTGATGCCCAGCGGCAGGGAAAAAAGCACGGAGATGACGTTCACATAGATGGTGGCGGGAAGCTTTTCCGCAATGTAGCCGCTCACCGGCTGCAGAAAGGTGCCCATCGAGGTGCAAAATCCCCAGTCCCAGCGGGTAAAGACCTTGCGCAAAAAGATGCCGTACTGCACGATGATGGGCTTATTGTAGCCCCAAGCTTCACGCATCTCGCGGAGCGCCTTGTCAAATCCCCCTGCCACCGCCTCCACGGGATTGGGCAGCAGACGGATAAGGACAAAAAGCATGGTCATGATGATGAAAAGGCTCAGCACAAGGAGCGCAAGGCGTTTTAATACGTATTTGAGCATATCAGTACTTGAGCTGGTAGTTGTTTTCGGCGCAGTACGCCTCCCATTCCTCATCGTTCATCGTGTAGTGCCGCGCCTGAATGCCGCCGCGCTCCACAAGGTCGTTGATGTAGATGTCCGCGCCCTCAATTACGCGCTGGGAAACGAGGACGTTTGAGTTCCAGTAGCTTACGGGAAGCATGATATAGGTGCCGAGCAGAGCCTTTTCCACCCCCGCGAGCACGGCACAGCGGGTGGCTATGTCTGCCGTTACGTACTCACCGTTGCAGAGCGCGTTGTACCAGCCGGTATAGGTCTTGGTGAGCTCCCTGCCGTTTATGGTGATGGTGCAGGTTTCCGTTTCGGGGTCAAAGCCGTATTCACTGAGGGCTTCTTTCGTACAGTAGCACCAGAGTATGCCGTAGGGGTCAAAGCTCGCCCCCCCCCAGCCGGTGATTGCGGCATCGACATTGCCCTTTTTCATATTGTTGTAATAATCCTGGTCAGTGACGAGGTTCACCTTCACCTTGCCTTCAAAGCCCGTGCCCTCTGCCGCGCCGTCTATGGCTTCCTGCAGGAAAGCGGTGCGGCGGACGTTGCCGGGAGAAGCAACCGCCATGTGCAGGTCTATCTGAAAGCGGTCGGTATCCTTTATGCTGCCGTCGGCAAGGAGCGCGCGGTATGCCTTGTCCATATACTCCCGTGCGTTGGCAAGGTCGTAGCCGGTTATGTCGTCAATATTCGACGTGCCGTAAAACTCACAGAGCGCTTCCTGAGCCTGAGCCGTGTCGCGGTACAAGCTGTTTGTTTCTGGATCTGCAACATAGGAATAATTGACGAGCCCGAAGCCCGGCGTGGAGCCTATGTCTATGGTTTCCACGTACTTGTGGCGGTCAAGGGCGAGGGACACCGCGTGGCGGAAATCCTTGTTCGCAATAAAGCTGTGGTTTATGCCCGCCGAATCCTCGCGCTTGAGCGATTCCTTGTCCGAATTAAAGCTGAACTTCCAGGTATAGGAAAGCGGATTGATGACGCGGTATTCGCTTGCAGCATACTTGGGCAGGTCGTTTACGGTGAGCGATACTTCGGAAAGCTTGCCCTGCAGGAAGAGCGAAAGCTGCGTTGCCGGTTCGCTGATGAACTGGATATAGATATTCGTCGTCTGGTATTCGTCTTTGTGCCGTCCGTCGCTGTAGCCGTACCACTTTTCGTTGCGGGAGAGCATCATGGATTTTTCCGGCTGATAGGCAGTCACCTTGTAGGGACCGCAGGAAGCGGAGCTTTCCACGCTGGTGTTGTAGGAGCTTTTCACAATGTCGCCGCTCTGCTGCTTGTTTCCCTCGTACAAGTCTTCGCGCAGGGGCGAAAGCAAGCCTATGTTGTAGACAAACATAAAGGGTGTGAGCGGCTGGTCGAGCACGAACGTCATGGTATAGGAGTCATCCTTGATGAATCCCACATCGTCCCAGTTCCCCTCTCCCTCGTAGTACGCCTCTGCATTTGCGATGATGAGGCGCTCTTCATAGAAGTTGCCTGAGCGGTAATTCTTCATCTGGGGATTGAGGAACTGCTTGAGCGAATATTCGTAGGTGGCGGCATCAATGGGGGTTCCGTTATCCCAGCACGGGTCTTTGCGGAGCTTTATCTTCCATGCATAGCCGGAATCCGCGCCCGCAGGCACATGGTAAGGAGACTTGCCCGCATATTCGGCGGTCACGTCCTCGGGGAATGCTTCCGCCATCTCGCAGACGGCCTTGTAGCCATCCTTCGTATCGTTGAGCGCGTATTCATAGAGGCCGCTCGATGTATAGCCGAATATCTTTGACTCATTCGCCATGCTCATGTCCGTGGGGTTCCAGGTCTGGACGGGGGTAATCGCGAAGCTGTACGTGTAGGTGGCGGTATCATCAGCGCTCACCTTTGCCTCATCTTTCTTCCCGCAGGAAACAAGGAGACATGCGACGGCGGAAAGCACAGCCGCAGCATATACAAAAGAAGAAGATCTGCTTGTCATGGAAGTTCCTCCAGAAAATATCCCCGTTTTGCCCGCATATTATCTGTATCGGCGATTGGCGGGAGGGGATAAAGGGCTCGCGGAAACAAAAAAAGCCAGACGCAATCCGTCTGGCTTGGGGTTATTTGTGTTTATGTATATTTTATGGAGAGAAAATTGCTTCTAGAAGCGCACGAGGAAGCCTGCGCTGAGTGAAACACCGCGCGGGATTATGCCGGCGTCTACATCCTTCGGACGGGCTTTCACAAAACCGAGGTCATAGCGTAAATCGCCAAGAAGGGCAACGGAGGGTGAGAAGGAGTAAGTCACCCCCGCTCCGAACACGCCGCTGAACAGGACGCGGGATTTCGGAGTGTAACCTGTACTTCCATCATCGTCATCGTCACTTTTCCATGTTAGATCCCCCAGAAGGAATGAAACCTGCGGACCTCCCTCAAGAAAGACAGTGAAGTTCTGGTTAACGGGGAAACCATAACCAACGAGCACAGGGAGAATGAGCGCATTATAGCTTAACGTTGATTTCCAAGTAGTTTTCTCACCATTGCTATCTGTGTATGTGTATTTCATACCTGTTGTTGAATGCAGGAAGCCCAACTCTGGCTGCACGAAAAGGTTCTTTGCCGCAGGAATAGAAAACCTCGCAAATGCCGCGCCGCCGAAATCCCAGCTCTTTGCAAGATCAAGTTTTGCATCACCTACCGACACATCAGTTCCCACGCCCCATTCGCCCAGCGCACGTGCACCAAAAGCTATCTCTGAAAAAGCGAGCGGAAGCGCAAGCACGGCGACACAGAAAAAAGCAAGTAGTTTTTTCATAACCTAATATCCTCCTATATTTATTATGGGAAGCTCTAAAAACGGCAGCTTTTAGGGGCACCCAGTATTCTCTCTTATCGGGAAAACCATCTTTCAACTTCAGCCCCCTGTAAGAGTTCCTCTAATTAATTTTTATAATAATATACTCAAATTTCTCTAAGGTCAAGTGTTTTATAAAACTTCCTCTATCTAAAAAAAGAAAACAATGATATACTGAATTTCAGGAGGATTCTTTCTATGGACGGAACAAGTTTTGGTTTTGGCGCGTTGGTGGCTGTCATAGGGCTGATTATCCTGATTGCCCCGGAAGCCAGCATCAAGGTTGTCGTCGTGCTGCTCGGCGCAACGGCGGTGATTAACGGCATCTATGACATCATGAAGGTTCGCTCGCTTTCGCGGGGTTCCGCGTACCGTGCCACCGTTATGACACACAGCTTGCTGAGCATTGCGGTTGGCTTGCTGGCGGTATTCCTGCCGTTTGCATTTTTCAGCATAGCGGAGAGCATCTTCCGCGTGATGCTCTACGTGCTCGCCATCTACCTGCTTGTGGCTGCGGTGCTGGAATTCTTCATCGCCATCAAGCTTCGTTCTGACGGATTGAAGGGCAATGCCTTCCTGATGGAGGCAGTGGCATGTGTAATTATCTCGCTCATCCTGTTCATGGTGCCGCACAATTTCGGCGTCATCATCGTGCGCATTCTGGGAGTCCTCATGCTGCTGGCAGGCAGCTGCTATGCGGTATACGCAGCAAGAAACCGCGCCATCGTGCTGGAGCCGGTGGAGCTTCGCGATGTCGACGACGAGGTTCTGGATGATGACGATGAGGAAGAAGCCGAAGCGCCTGATTCCGACGAGACATCGGGCGAGGACGAATAGGGGGCTGTATGGCACACTGCATAGTGGCAGAAGCAGAAGAAATCTTGGATAAGGAATTCCCCGTACTGGACAAGGGCTTTGTGCGCCTTGTGGATTACTACGGCAGTGACCAGCGCATTGTGCAGTCAGCGCGGGTGTCCTACGGCGAGGGCACAAAGACAGTGAGCCAAGATGCCGCGCTCATAGACTACCTGCTGCGGCATCAGCACACATCTCCGTTTGAGCAGGTGGTGTTTACCTTTCATCTGAAAATGCCCATATTCGTGGCACGGCAGTGGGTGCGCCACCGCATGGGGCGGATGAACGAGGTTTCCGGCCGCTACAGCATCATGAAGGAAGAATTCTATGTGCCGGAAGCAAACTGCGTTTCCGGTCAGTCCGCCAATAACAAGCAGGGACGGAACGACGAAGCGCTCCCCCCCGAACAGGCTGAAAAAATCCGCGCAGATTTTCAAGCGGGGCAAAAGACAGCTTACGAAACATACAGCGAGATGATAGAAGGCGGCCTCGCCCGAGAACTCGCCCGCATCAACCTGCCCCTTGCGCTCTACACGGAATTCTACTGGCAGATGGACCTGCACAACCTCTTCCACTTCCTCAAACTCAGGCTGGACTCCCATGCCCAGTACGAAATACGCGAGTACGCCAAGGTTCTGCTTGAAATGGTACGGAAAGTCTGTCCCCTCGCCACCGCCTCCTTCGAAAACGACATGGAGCAATCCGTCACCTTCACCGGCGAAGAAATGGAAGCACTCCGCGCCGTCCTCGAAGGCAAGGATAATCCCCTTAACGACAAAAAACTGAAACGCTTTCAAGAAAAAATAAAAACAGGTATACAGCTATAATTTAGCACGGAATACCCCAAAAAATCATTTTTGTGGACGAAACAGGGTTCCAAGGGGCAGTAGCCCCTGACCGTGCCGGGGAAGGGTGGGGTTTTAGGGGCAAAAAAATCAACGTTGATTTTTTTGCCCCTCGCTTCGGAAGTAGGCACATTTTTTATTGATAAAAAATGTGCCCGCCCCTAAATCAACGGGGGTACAGGGGCACTCCCCTGTATTATTACCCTTTTTTACTTGCAATAGCCTTTTTAACCGAAGCAGCGAAGAGCTGGTTTTGGTCGTTCCGCATAGGCACAGAAAATTCCGGTGCCCCGTCTTTTTCCGATATGCGGTAGATAATCGATGTATCCGTGGTGTACACAGGACTTGACGGATTGTTTATCCACCAGTCAAGCACCGCCATGATGAGCAGCGTATACTTGAGCAGATTGGCATTGGTGGCATTTGTGGACTCATCATCCTTCTTTGCCCCGAGCAACACATCAAGACGCTTGGAAACCGTATTGGGAACGTCAAACACATAGCGGTCCCACGGATTGGTAATGCCGAGCACCGGCTTCCTGCCCGCCTGATTTTCATCGATGCGCCTGACCAACGTTGTAAAGAGCGTCCGCATGTAGTCAGTGCGGGCATAGAGCGGCTTATACTTGCTGTCGTTTACGGGCTTTGTCAGCGTAGGTGCGTTGAACTTGTAATAGGGGAAGAAGTAATACTTCTGCTTCCAGAGCATATTGTTGATGGACTCCTTGCCGTACTGTGAGGAAGGATAGTCCTTCTGGGAATATGCCGCATTCACAAAGGGACGCAGATAGTCACCATATTTCTTGTCAAACAAATCTTCCCGATAATAGCTCCACTCAGAGAAAACCTCCGAAAGGTCATCCGTCATATCCACAAGCGAGTCATCCGCCGTAAAATTGAAAGCGATGTTGCGGCAGCCTTGGAAGAGGTCTTCTAGGATGCGGATGAGCACCAGAGTCACCTGCAGGCCATTGCGCGGGCTCAGCGTATTGAAGCCGTCGTTGAACTTGTAGAGCGGCTGGAAATACGGGAACATATCGGGATAGCTTTCCAAATTCGTGAAGCCTGCCTCGGGGAAAAGCTGCTCCAGTATCTGGAAGCCCGCGAGCACAATGTCGTCCTTTTCGCCCGCAACGTGGCGCTTTGACTTTTGCTCCTCTTCCTCCTTCTCTTCGGTTTTCTCTTCTTCTTCCTCGCCCTCGGCAGCCTGCTTCTTCTTTTTTTCAGGAACGAGGAGGTCGAACTTCGTGAGGTTTACGAATTTCAATATCTGAGACACCTGCGCCATAAAGAAGCGGGGAAATTCCACATACTCGGTGGCGCACATACGCATCAGCAGGGGGTACATGCCCTTGATGAGCTGGTCATGTACATAGAGCCATTCGGTGATAGCCTGCTTGGCAAGTTTCTGCGCCTTTCCCTTGCCAATCTTTGTGCTTGCGTTTTCGGAAATATCCGAGAAAATCTCCTTGATGAGCACGGGAATTTTCTGTTCGCCTATATAATATATAGTAAGAAGTTGCCTGTAAACTGCCTGTACAAAGGGAACGAGCGAGGCTATGGTCAGGTTGTCAGACTGTGCTTCAAGTTCAAGCTGCATCGCCTTGATGTTATGTATGGCCCACTTTCCCACAGTGCGGAGGAATTTAAATTTAAGCTCAGTGTCCGTGGCAATCTTTGCCTTGTACGTGTCGGGAGAAATCTGGATAAAGGTCTTTATGGTGCCCACAAAGCTTTGCAGGTGCTCAACGCTCGATTTAAGCGTGTGCGTTACGAATTCCCGCATCACCTTCCTGCGGTTTCTGGACGACATCCGGTAGAGAAAGTTGAAGACCCCGTAATTAGGCTTAATGCCGTATTCGGGAGACATCATCAGCTCGTCTATCAGCTTAAGGTCATGGGAAGACATAGGGGGAAGCCCCTCATCGTCAATGCGTATCTTGGAAGCTACCGTGGACTGGCTTGATGAAGCGGACTGCGCCCCCGTGGAAGCGGCATTCCCCGCCGCCCCCTGTGCTCCAGAGGAAGAACGGGATGAGCGCACCACCTTGCTGTGGCGCGGGGCACGGCGCGGCATATTCGACGTGTCTACGGGTTCCGCCCGCTCCGGCAGCACCTCGCCGCCGAGCTTTCTTTGCATCTCCTTTGCTTCTTCCGCATCAATAGGCCCGATGTTTTTTCTGGTGTTGTCCAGAGTGCCAGGGGCAAAAGAACGGTTGTTATCAGCCATACGACTCCTCTTACAAGCGAATCAGGTACTTCTTGGAAATTCCCGGCAGCGTGCGGAAAGAGACTTTCTCCTTTTCCGCCGTCAGCAGGGTGCCCTCAAAAGTGCCATATATTGTATGATATTCAGAACGCAGGATGAACGCGCTGACAACATTGGGGTTTTCCGAAACCGGAGTGAACTCTAAATCCACCATGTTCTCTGTATCCTGAATAATCCATTTTTTCATAGTGCCGTAGGGGTGCGTGATGCGCACCGGAGGCAAGGGGGTAGCCTTGCCGTTGTAAAACAGCACGTTGGTGTTGTAGGCCTCGCTTTCCACCGCGTCCTGCGACGTCACCTGCAGGCGAAAGCCAATCTGGCAGCCGTTTACCAAGCCAAAGCCCGTCACAAATTCACCGTGCGTGCGGAACTTCATGTACGTGCGGCTGATGTCCAGAAACGCCGTTCCTTCGGTGTCGGGCATGGTCTTGAGCTGCGTCTGCGGCGACTGGCGGTCAAAAAGCGTGACGGCACCGTGGAGCGGCAGCACGGTGATGTAGTGCGCAGAGCACCGGCGGATTGTCGGCGCAGGCATAACGGCGGTCAGTTCCCCTGCCTGCGGCGAGTCAAAGGAAGCGAGCAGTGCGCCGTTTGAGCCGGGGCGAACGCTGTTCCCCCTCAGGTTGAAAAGCACAGAAAGCTTGTTGTGTGCACGGTCCCAGCTTATCCGCGTGTAGCGCCGTTTATTGTAGTTTGCCGTGATAGCCACATCCAGATTGTGCGGAACAAAGCGCTTCCGCGGCCCCATCACCGAGCGGTAGACGAAGCGCTGCTTTGTCACCATATTCCAAAAACAGATTTCGGCGAAACCAAACACCTTTGCATCGAAGAATTCCACGCAGCCCGTGTATTCTCCGAGGGTGAAAAAATAAGAAAGGCGGCTCTTGATACGCAGGTTGGTGATAAACACCGGCAGCGGCACGATTGCATAGGGGCTCTTTACCCCCCGTATGTCCAGCCGCTTGGGATGTCCGCTGAAAGTGCCGAATACGGGCTTCCCCTGCCGGACAAAGCTCTCGGGACACTCTTTGACTTGCCTTGTATACAAAACTACCTCGATACTATTATCGAATATTATACTTGAATTCTTAATCGTGTAAAGGACTGCGGAAATCCTCCGCCCGCATGTAACCTTCGCCGCCGTTTTTTGTTTACTCTATGCTATGAATAAGGGAAAATTTATCTATTCGCTTGTTTATCTTACGATACTCTTTTCGCTTTCGGGCTGCTCTGCCGCCATAGGCATCAAGGCATGCCCTGACCGCAGCTCTTCCATAGAGCTGAGCATGAGCATGGGCGACGCGCTTGCAGACACCTTGCAGTCTATGCTCAGCATGAATGGCGATAGCAGCACAGACGGCGTTTTTTCGGCGGCAAGCATGGAAAAAGTGAAGCTTGCCTTTGAAGGAGGGGATTTTACCGATGTGGCTCTGTCATCGCCTTCCGCTTCCTCGCTTTTGCTTTCAGGCAGAATAAAGCCCGCTGAAGAGCAGCGCGTGCTTTCGGGCAGCAACATCAAGGTCGCAAACCTCATCACCTGCACCAGCTCCTCGCTGACCGTCATCCTCTCTCCCGAGATAATCTCCCAGCTTGCGGCGGCGCTGCCTGAGGAAAGCAGCTCCTACCTCGGACTCTTCATGGCTCCCGTCTTTACGGGGGAAGCGATGTCCGCTGAAGAATACCGAGAGCTCATCTCTGCCGTCTACGGAGAGGAACTTGCCCGCGAGCTTGATAAATCCTCGCTCAGGATAACGCTTGAACCTCCCGATGACAAGAAAATTCAGCAGGCATCGCTGTCGGGAACAGAGCGCGCCCGCACCTCTGGGGAAAAGGCATCTTTCAGCATTCCGCTCATCGAATTTTTCACCCTCTCCTCGCCGCGCACATTCAGCATCAGCTGGTAAAAGTCAGTAGTGGGGCGGCTTCCTGTTGGGAATGTCGCCCTCCAGCAGCTCTGCCATGTCGCCTATTTTCTGCGCGAGGAGCTGATTTTCCTTCCTGAGCCGTTCAAGAAGCTCCGTGTGCTCCACGGAGACTTCCTGCAGCTGATTTAAGAAATCTTCCAAGTAGGCAAGCTTTGTTTCCACTGAAATAAAGCGCTCTTCCGTCTCCCTGTCCATCAAGCGTCTCAGTCCAGCGTGTAGCTTTCGCCGTATTTGACAATCTCTACGTCTTTGTAGCCGTTCTCGTTCAGGTACTGCTTGAAGAAGTCTTGGGCCTCTTTTTCGCCGTGCACAAGGAAGATTTTCTTCAGCCTGCTCGTGTCAAGGCTGTTCAGCCACGCGGTGGACTCCTTGTAATCTGCGTGGGCGCTGAATGCATTGATTGCCTCCACGTCCGCCTGCACCTTGTACTGGTCTCCAAGAATGCGCACCTCTTTTGCCCCGTCCTTGAGCTTGCGCCCCAGCGTGTTTTCCGCCATGTAGCCGACAAGCAGGACAATGTTGTTCGGGTTGGAGATGTTGTTTGCAAGGTGATGGAGCACGCGCCCCGCCTCGCACATACCGTCCGCGCTGATGATTATCATTGGTCCGGACTTCTTGTTCAGTTCCTTGGATTCCTCCACGCTCGTAATCGTGGTGAGCGCGCCAAAGCCGAAGGGATTTTTGTGGTGGCGCAGAAACGCCTCGTTTGTCTCTTCGTCATAGCATTCGGGGTGCAGCTGGAAGATGCCGGTGGCGTTTGCCGCCATGGGGCTGTCCACATAGATGGGAATCTGGGGAATTTTCCTCTGGTCAACGAGCAGGTGGAGCTGGTACACAAGCTCCTGCGCGCGCTCGATGGCAAAGGAGGGAATGATGATTTTACCCTTGCGGTCAACAGCCCGCCGTACCAGGCGCACCAAAACATCGAGGGCAAGCTTCTGGTCGTCATGCAGGCGGTCGCCATAAGTGCTTTCCATGAAGATATAGTCAGGAGCAGGCATATCGGTAGCGGGATCCCGCACGATGGGCTTGCCGGGGCGTCCAAGGTCCCCCGTGTAGAGAATGCGGATTTCATCAGACGGAGCCCCGCGGAGCGCGTCTTCCCCGCTCACAACGCTGCCCTTCTTGACGACGCTTTCCGCAGGAGCGGGGCTGAAAAGCCTGTGCCAGAGCCTCCTCCTGCCCGTGCCAAGCCCGCCGGAAACCTTCCCGCTCACGGGATTTTTGCGCTGTCCGGTGATGGTGATATAGGCAAAGGCGCTCCCCAGTATGTGCCCGCCGTCAAAGAATTCCAGCTGTACGTCAGGTGCAATGTACATCTGGCGGTTATAGCTGAGGGAGACAATCTGGTTTGCCGCCTTTACGCAGTCGTCTTCGGTGAAGAGCGGTCGCCAGCTGAATTTTTCCCCTTTTTTCTTTGCCTGCTTGCGGAGGTATTCGGCATCCCGCGCCTGAATCCTCGCGCTGTCCATCATCACGATGTTTGCAAGGTCCCGCGTGGCAGGGGTGGCATAGATATTTCCCTGATAACCGTTCTTGGTGAGTATGGGAAGCAGCCCGCAGTGGTCGTAATGGGCGTGCGTCAGGATGACGCTTTCTATCTTGTCCGGTGCAAAGTCAAAATCTCGGTTCTTTTTGTCAGACTCAGCACGTTTGCCCTGAAAAGCGCCGCAGTCTATCATAAAGCTCCGGCCATCCACTTCAAAAATATGCTTGCTGCCCGTCACTTCCTGTGCCGCACCCAATGAATAACACGTTACGCTCATGGCTAACCTCCTGTCTTAATTATAAAGCAGGACGGAGAATTTCACAAATAAAATTTTACTTTGACGGTGGCAGCACCCTCCCCCAGCCTGCCAGATGGCTTTTCCAGTAGTTTTCGTCAATCGCGCTGATGATGACACCTGTCTCCGGTCCATCGCTTGCGGCGTGGATAAAGAGGCGCTTTTTGTTGAATTTGCCCTCCCCGTGGTAAAGCCCCAGATAGATGCCGACATGGGAGATTTTTCCTGAGCTTGTGGTCTTGAAAAACATCAGGTCCCCGGGTTCCCGCTCTTTTTCTTCTATTATATCTACACTGTCGTAGATATCCTGCGAGCTTGCAGGCAGCTGGATGTCAACCGCGTTGTTGAAGGTATAGCGCACATAGCCCGAGCAGTCAAAGCCGGTAGGTGTCTTTCCCGCATACAGGTAGGGCGTGCCGCGAAGCTCAAGCGCAAAGTCTATGAGCTTCTGCCTTTCCCCCGTGACTTTCGGCGCCGCATAGCAGGCAAGGGGAATGAGAGAGAGGAGGAGAATCAGTGAGCGTACCATGTGTTTCATCACTTCTATTTTCGGAAGATGCGGCAGTGTGCTTTATCGGCGATACAGGCTCCCATGCCTCGTAGTCAAGGCTTCTACGTTCCGTAATAAAGGCTTCTAGGTTTCCTAGTAAAGG
>ERZ842401.1658-NODE-1658-length-31331-cov-6.241111_pt1 | contig 31331 bp, 23 predicted proteins | sample MGYA00521270_ERZ842401 | MGnify/ENA primary metagenome ERZ842401 (study PRJEB31892, sample SAMEA3878208) | bioreactor metagenome | biome: Moose rumen | place: Sweden | collected 2011-10 | study: EMG produced TPA metagenomics assembly of the PRJEB12797 data set...
TGTGACCCATACAGGATCCCCTCCCGGCAGCACATGGAAGGATGGTGCTGCCGGGAAGTTCGGCTCGTGTCCGGTAAGGCGCTTGTAATTTTACTTGGTTCCGAAAATACGGTCGCCGGCATCGCCGAGGCCCGGCACTATGTAGGCGTTCTCGTTGAGGTGATCGTCAACTGCGGCCACGTAGATATCTACGTCGGGATGTGCGGCCTGAACCTTTGCAATACCTTCGGGAACTGCCACCAGGCACATCAGGCGGATGTTATGGCAACCGCGTTTCTTGAGCATGGTGAGGGCGTCGCAGGCGCTGCCGCCGGTGGCGAGCATTGGGTCGGTGACTATTACGAGACGGTTGTCGATATCTTCGGGCAGTTTGCAGTAGTATTCGACCGGTTCATGGGTCTGCTCGTTGCGGTAGAGACCTATATGGCCGACTTTTGCCACTGGCACAAGAGTCTGCAGGCCTTCCACCATTCCCATGCCTGCGCGGAGGATGGGCACGATGGCGAGCTTGCGCCCGGCCACTTCCTTCGCCGTCATCTTGCAGATGGGGGTTTCAATCTCAACATCTTCCAGAGGAAGGTCGCGGGTGACCTCGTAACCCATCAGAAGAGCGATTTCTTTAAGAAGTTCACGAAAATCCTTGGATCCGGTTTCTTTTTTTCGCATGATGGTCAGCTTGTGCTGGATCATGGGGTGGTTGATTACGTGCAGTTGACTCATGGTGATTGATTCGGTTAAATTGTCCAAAGATACTAAAAACTGTCGAAGAACGTAATAATTTTTTATCTTTGCACAAACCGTGTGTCTTATGAAAACTTTACGAATAATTATGAGCATATTACTTTCCGCCGCCCTTGCAGGCGGCTGCGCAGGCAATGAGGGGAAGTCCGTCGTGTACTTCACCCGCAATCTGTCCGCCGAGGGCCTGATCCAGGCCTACGAGCAGGTGAACGGCAAGATCGAAGGCCATGTGGGAGTAAAGCTCCATACTGGCGAGCAAAACGGCCCGAACATCATCCCCCGCGAGTGGGTTAAGGCCTTGATGGACAAGGATCTGCCCGATGCCAACATCATCGAAACCAACACTTATTACGAGGGCGACCGCTACACCACCGAAGCGCACCGTCAGACTCTGGAGGTGAACGGATGGACTTTCCGCCCCGTGGATATCATTGACGAGGACGGCACGGCCCTTCTGCCGGTGAACGGCGGCAAGTGGTTCAAGGAGATGTCCGTCGGCAAGAACCTGCTGAACTACGATTCGATGGTAACCCTGACGCACTTCAAGGGGCACACCATGGGCGGATTCGGCGGCAGCAACAAGAACATAGGCATAGGCTGCGCCGACGGCCGGCTGGGCAAGGCCTGGATCCATACGAGGGAGGGCTCCGAGGATATGTGGAGCATAGCGGAGGAGGAACTCATGGAGCGCATCTCCGAATCCACCAAGGCCACCATCGACCACTTCGGCGAGCACGTCACCTACGTGAACGTGATGCGCAACATGTCGGTCTCCTGCGACTGCGAAGGCCTTGAGGCCGAGGCGGTCGTCACCCCCGACGTAGGTATACTTTCATCTACCGACATCCTCGCCCTCGACAAGGCCTGCGTGGATATCATCTACGCGATGCACGACGAGGAGCACAAACACTTCGTGGAGCGCATCGAGACCCGTCACGGACTCCGTCAGCTCACTTATATGAAGGAACTCGGCATGGGCAGCGACGACTACATCATCATCGACCTCGACAACGGCGGCAAGCGCATCAGCGCGGAGGAGGCCGCACGTGCCTGCCGCAAGCGCAGCATCTACAATTACAGCACGCTCGGAAACAATGGGCAGATGGTGAATCTGTCCGACTTCGAGGGCAAGGTGCTGCTCGTGGTGAACACTGCGTCGAAATGCGGATTCACTCCCCAGTACGACGGCCTGGAGGCCCTCTATCAGAAGTATAAGGACAAGGGCCTGGTGGTGCTCGGCTTCCCCTGCGACCAGTTCGGCGGGCAGGAGCCCGGCTCCGACGAGGAGATAGAGGAATTCTGCCGCCTGAATCACGGCGTGACCTTCCCCCTGATGGCTAAGTCGGATGTGAACGGCCCCAAGGCGAATCCCGTGGTCAAGTGGCTCTGGACGCTCAAACCTTTCGCCGGATTCGGGGAAGGGGAACTCGCCGGGCGTATGGATGCGATGCTCTTGAGGGCGGATCCCGAATATGCCGCCAATCCTGATATCAAGTGGAATTTTACCAAATTCCTGATCGACCGCACTGGCCAGCCCGTGGCGCGTTTCGAGCCCACCGTCACTCCGGAAGAGATTGCCGGCAGTATAGAAGAATTATTGTAACATTCCGCGCACACCCTCTCTCCAGAGGAGGGGCGCGTGGAGCTAAATCACTAATTTATAGTGTTTTACATAAAATGATCTCCCTGGAAACGGGGAGATCATTTTGCGTAACATATTGACAGAGAATAGATTGCCTCCACGCGCACAAAATATTATTTGCAAGTTAATAAGATATTTGTTTTCTTTGTGAGGGCGGGGACTAATTCCCCTCCGATCCATTATGAAGGGAAGATTTGTGAAAGAGAAGACAGCCCTGCATATTTATCAACGAACCTCCGACAAGGGGCTGCTTTTTTATACATCGCGAGACTATATTGTCTATCTGACATTGCTTTGCACTCTGTCAAGAAAAAAGGGCATTCCCGTGCTGGCCGTAAGTCCTATGGTCGATCACACCCATTTATCTTTGCGAGCCGGGACCAGGGACGAAATCTTTCCTCTGGTTCAGGAACTCAACAAGCAATACTCGCGCATTTTCAATTCCAGCGTGGGGCGTCGCGGAAGCCTGTTTGAGAAATCATTCGGTTGTGCTGCTAAACGAGGTGACAAGGCAATCCGGACCAACCTTTCGTACGTAAACAACAATGCAGTCGAAAAGAAACTTGTTGCCAGGGCAGAAGGATACAAATGGAACCTGCTCGCCTATGCAATCAGCAGTCATCCATTTTCTGAAGAAATAGTATTAAGAGAGGCATCTATGCAGCTCAGGAGAGCTTTGAAAGAAGTGGCGGCAATGAAGAAAATAGACAGGTATCTGAACTATGCCATACTAGACAGATTATATTCCGGACTTGGAAAGAAGGAAAGGGATCAACTTACCGACTACATCTTATACACTTATAGTTGTATAGATTACAAGGCCATTGAAGAACTCTATGGTTCATATGAGAAAGCCTGTCTTGCTTTTGCGTCGAATCAGGGGAGTGAACATGAGATCAAAGAAGATTTCGATCCGGGCAGTGACAGGATATATGCACAAATAAGCAACACGCTTTTATCGAAATACGGTTTCAAGAATCCTAAGGATGCGCTGGTGCTGGCGCTGCCGGAAAAGGTGGACTTATTTAATGATTTATTGTTCTGCACAAAAGCTTCTGCCTATAACCTTGAAAAGTATCTGCACATACGGCGCACCAGACGGTCATAATTTTTTTCAGCGTGGAGCTAAGTTGCTGACTTGCAGTGTTTTACATAAAATGATCTCCCTGGAAACGGGGAGATCATTTTGCGTAAAGTGCTTATATTCAATGCTTTATCTCCACGGCCTGGGCGCTCCGCCGCTTAATCGGACACCTCAGCGCTAAATCAGCCACGGCCTGAACGCCCGCTGCTTAATCGGACACCTCAGCGCTAAATCAGCCACGGCCGCCCGGCACAAAACCAAGGCAATCCGAGGCTGCGGAGGGGCAGGCAGCTACTTGTAAATAGGGCCGAAGTTGGCGCATGCGCGGTAGTCGGCACCTTCCTTGTCCATGCCGAAGGCATTCCATGCTGCGGGACGGAAGATCTTGTCTTCCGGCACATTGTGCATGCAGACAGGGATGCGCAGGATGGATGCGAGGGTGATAAGGTCGGCTCCGATGTGTCCGTAGGCGATGGCACCGTGGTTTGCACCCCAGTTGTTCATCACGCTATAGACATCCTTGAAGCAGTCCTTGCTTGCATCCAGGCGAGGTACGAACCAGGTGGTAGGCCAGGTGGGATCGGTACGTTTGTCAAGAATGTCGTGCATGTCCTTCGGGAGTTCGGCGGTCCAGCCTTCTGCGATCTGGAGAACGGGGCCGAGGCCTGCTACGATGTTCAGACGCATCATGGTCATGGGCATACCCTCGCGGGTGACGAAGTGTGCGGAATAACCGCCTCCGCGGAAGTAGTCGCGGTCTGCAGGCATCCAGTTGGTAGCTGCAAGGCAGGCCTCTACATCCTTCTCTGTCATGTTCCAAGGCTCCTTGATGGTGGGCTTTCCGGAAGCATCGCTCATTGCGCCGGTGGCATCCAGGGTGGTGGCGCCGGAGTTGATCAGGTGGATGAATCCGCCTGCGGCGAGTCCTTCGGGGGCCTTGCCGGTAACGCGCTTCACTGCCTCGGGGCTCCAGTAGGTGCGGACGTCGCTGAACATTACGCCGCGGTTGGTGAGCAGATGCCCGAAGAGCATCGAGAGACCGTTCAGGGAGTCGTTCTCGGTTGCGAGCACGTCGGCTTCGCGCCTTCCGTTCCAGTCGAACGAAGAGCACATCAGGCTCTCGGGGAAGTCGAAGTTAGGCTTGTAGTCGGTCCACTGGCGCTGGCCCTGCACACCGCCCACGATGGCGTTGTGGCCGAGGGCTTCTTCCTTGTAACCCATCTCCAGCAGCTTGGGATTGCCGTGCATGAGGTCGCGGATGATCATCATATTCTTCACGGTGAATTCCCAGTCGGCGTCCTTCTCTTCGCGGGTCTTGCCCTTGCCCTTGCCGTTGAAGGTGGTCATGGGCGTGCCGGGGAAGAGGGCGCGGTCTTCGTTGTAGTCGTGTCCTTCCTGGGGCTTGCAGTACTTCTCCACCCACTTCATTGCCTTCTCGAACTCCTCGTGGTCGTAGATCCCGAAGTCGACGCGGCGCAGGATCTCTACGAGAGAAACGTACTCTGCGCGCATGCCGAGGTAGTTCTGAAGGAAATCGGCGTTCACGATGGAACCGGCGATACCCATGCAGGTGTTGCCCATCGAGAGATAGCTCTTTCCGCGCATCGTGGCCACTGCCTGTGCGGCGCGGGCGAAACGCAGGATCTTCTCCGCCACGTCGGCGGGGATGGTGTTGTCGGCGAGGTCCTGGACGTCGTGGCCGTAGATGCCGAAGGCGGGCAGCCCCTTCTGTGCGTGGGCTGCGAGCACTGCTGCGAGATACACTGCTCCCGGGCGCTCGGTGCCGTTGAATCCCCATACCGCCTTGGGATAATGAGGATTCATATCCATGGTTTCGGAACCGTAGCACCAGCAGGAGGTGACGGTAATTGTAGAACCCACTCCCTCGCGTTCGAACTTTTCGGCGCAGGCGGCGGATTCTGCCACGCGGCCGATCGTGCTGTCGGCGATTACGCACTCCACGGGACTTCCGTCACCATTGCGGAGATTGCCGGAAATGAGTTCTGCTACAGCCTTCGCGAGAGCCATAGTCTTTTCTTCGAGGCTTTCGCGTACACCGCCCTGACGGCCGTCGATGGTCGGGCGGATACCTATTTTGGGATACTTCATAATATAAAGTTGGTTAATTTGTTTTCTGTTGGATGTACCTGCGCCAGCCGTAGGTCGCTACGATGATGAAGCAGACCAGGGGCAGGATGAAGGAGCAGTTGACTGCCGGATGCCCTGCCACTGTGCCGAGGTCGATGATCATGCCCTGCAGAGGCGGCATCAGGGCTCCGCCCACGATGGCCATCACCAGGAAGGATGCTCCGAGGGTGGTGTCCTGCACATCCACGTTCTCGAGCGCGATGCCGTAGATGGTGGGGAACATCAGACTCATGAAGAAGCTGATGCCAACCAGGCAGTAAAGCCCGGCCTTGCCCACGATCACTATCGTGCCGAGGGTGCAGAGCGCTGCGCAGATGCCGAAGATGCCGAGCATCTTGCGGGAGTTGAGGTATTTCATCAGCATCGTGGAGATGAACCTGCTCGAAAGGAAGAGAACCATCGCGACGATGTTGTAGGTCTGTGCGGTCGCCTTGTTGATGCCCAGATTGTCGGCGTACTGGATGATGAAGGTCCACACCATAATTTGTGCTGCCACGTAGAAGACCTGGGTGAGGACGCCCTCGCGGTAGGCCTTGTTATGCCAGAGATTGCGCAGGGTCTGCCCTGTGGTATGGGTGTTGCCCGCGGCCTTCTCCTCCTCGCTCTGGGTCTTGGGCATGCGCACGAGGGCTATCACCACGAACACCAGCAGCACCACCAGACCTATGATTACATAAGGATTGCGGATAACTGCGAGGTCGTGCAGGCGGATGTCGGCCTTTTCGGCCTCCGATAGCATAGGGAAGACGATGTTGCCGGCAGCGTCACGCTTGTCGGAAATGAGCTGGGGGAGAACCACGAAGGATGCCACCGCCATGCCGCAGAGCGAGCCCATGGGGTTGAAAGTCTGGGCGAGATTCAGGCGGCGTGTGGATGTTTCCTTGCTGCCGAGCGAAAGTATGTAGGGGTTCGCCGTTGTCTCGAGGAAGGCGAGACCGAAGGTGAGGATGTAGAGCGAAATGCAGAAGAAGCTGAACTGCTGGTACGCCGCCGCAGGGATGAAGAGGAATGCCCCCACGGCATAGAGGCCGAGCCCGAGCAGGATGGCGCTCTTGTAGGAGTATTTGCGGATGAAGAGCGCTGCCGGGATGGCCATGGTGGCGTATCCGCCATAAAATGCAAATTGGATGAGCGATGCCTTTGCGGCGCTGAGTTCCATAACCGTCTGGAATGCCGCCACCATAGGGTTGGTAATATCGTTCGCAAAGCCCCACAGCGCAAACAGGCTGGTAATCAGAATGAAAGGAACGAGATACTTTTTCTCGACCAGTTTAGATTTAGTGTTCATATCTACAAATATAATAAAATTATGCTTAATCTTCGTAAATACCCTTGATTAAGTTTTTCGCTCCCTTCCGCACAGATACGTGGTAAAGAAAAACCGGGGGTGCATTACACCCCCGGCGTCATACTGCTGTACGCAAATACGAGGTTTAGATTATTTCCTGTTGGGAGAAATGACGGGACGGATTGCAAATCCGCAGAAGCGATCATACTGACCGACCGTCATCGTATTATTTGTTCCACCTACCATAGTGTAAGCTTTGATTTTTGTAGTATCGTCGCCGGGCCAGCCAGTGCGTGCGCACCAGTAGAACGATGTGTTGTAGTACCACCAGGAACTCCACCTGTTGCCTGTAAAGGGGAAGAAAACGGAGTTGCCTTCGTAGCCGCTTACCTTGCTGGTGAAAAGATGACCGTTCATACCGCTTCCGTTATAGTTCTCGACGTAGGAAATGGTGGAAATGGCACCCGAGCACAATGTTTCCAGGTCCTGACTGTTCGGAATGGCCCAATTACCGCCCCAGTCGGGGTTGACCCGGACAGCATCGTCCGACATCTCAAGTTCAAAGAAACCGTCGTATTTAGTGAAGACAGGTGTTTCGTTGCCTGACGAATTGAACTTATAGGATGTCCAATTGTATCCGGTCTTTCCTGATTTCCAGTGTTCGCCGGGACTTTCCGTCGCATAGCCGGCCTCATAGTACGGTTCCGTTTCGCCCCAGGCGTAGTAGTCTCCGATCTCGGTTGGAGAACTTGCACCAAGATTGCAGGTGGCGAACTTGACTCCGAAACCCATATCGACATACTCGTGGAGATTGTCGATGCTGGTGGCGTAGTTCTTGGCAGCCAGCAGATTGGCGCTCTTGTTGCCTTGGTAGGTCTTGCCGGCATTGTCTGTGACATCGAAGATATAGGTCTGCTTGGCAGCGCTGTTGTTGCGAAGGGCCACATATACAGTTGTTGAAGGTGTGGCGAGGGTTACCGTAATGTCTCCCTTGGTCTCGGTGCCGTCGGAGGCGACGCTCTTTACAAGACCGTTAGGTTCGCTGATGGTAAGTGAGCTGACGCTTACGGGGAAGGTGAACTTGGTGATGGACTGCTGCGGGGCGAAGGAGGCAGTGCTGGTCGTGACAGATCCGCTGCTGACCGACGATACGGTTACCGTGGCCGTAGCATAGTCGAAACCGCCTGCAAGGCCGGCGAGCGTACCATCCTGTCCGTCATAGTCGATGGCATCCTTCAGATAAATGAGCTTCAGGCTGTTGCCGGTAGAAATCGTGCCGGTGAGAGTTCCTTTCAGCGTGGCACTGGCAGCGTTGGCATCCGGTTGCAGATAGCCGGTGAGCATTGCGGATGTCGTTGTATTATAAACATATATTTTCTCGGTGGTGGCGAAGGTGGCGGTAAGAATGTTTCCAACTTCGGCGAGTGCCTTGGTGTCGGCGAATGATGCTCCTACGGAAACATCAAATTCTCCGTCAAGTATAGTGGTATCTTCTTTCTGGCAGGAAACGGCGGCAGCAATCATAGCAGCTGCGGCAAGGATAAGGGTAAGATTCTTTTTCATCATTTTGCTCTTTTCGATTATACAAGACTAAAAATTAGAGCCAACCATCGGTGAATACATAGCTGTCACGTGTGGCATCGATCCCGTCGATGGTGAAGACCAGAGGCTCAACTCCGGATGTGCATACAATGCCTTCCGTCTTCAGTTCTTGCACCTTGACTTCGGGTGCAAAGTAGGTTGCTTTGTTTTTTAGATAGTTCATAGTGGATAATTTTATTGTGGATAATTATGAGTTAGTTTCAATAAATGACGGGACGGACCGGGAACCCGATAAAACGATCAAATTCTGTCGAATTCAAGGCTTCGGTTGCCGTAAAAGTCAAAGCCGAAGCTTTGCTTGCAGTGCCGGTGGAAGAAAGCCAGTAGAAACTCCTGTCGTAATACCACCAGGTCCTCCATCTGTTGCCTGTGAACGGAAGGAAGATGGAGTTCCCTTCGCAGCCGCTTACCTTGCTTGTGATGAGCAAACCTTTCACTCCGGTACCAAGATAATCCTCATACCAGGTTTTGGAGGTGTTTTCGCCTTTCATCAAACTGGAAGCGCGCGATGCGTCAGGAATGCACCATTTGCCACCCCAGCTGGCTCTGGCAACGTCATCCGCCAGATCAAGGACCTCGCCGGCACCGTATTTGGTGAAGGTCGCACCGTCGCCTGAGGGATTGAATTTGTAGGAGCCCCAATAATAACCGGCGGTCTTTCCTTCTTTCCAATGGGCACCGGGAGACTCCTTCGCATAGCCGTCCTCATAGTAGGGTTCCATCTCGCCCCAGGCGTAGTAGTCACCGATTTCGGTGGGAGAGCTTGCCCCCAGGTTGCAGGTGGCCCATTTGATACCGAAGCCCATATCCACGTACTCACGCAGATTGGTGATGCTTAAGTCATAAATCTTTGCACCCGCTATTTTGACGCTGCTGTAGCCCTGATAGGTCGAACCGCTCTTGTCCTTGACATCAAAGAAATAAGTTTGCTCGCTGTCGCTGTTGCTGCGAATAGCTACATAGACTTCTGTAGAAGGCGTCCCGAGTGTTATCGTAATATCTCCTTTGGTCTCGGTGCCGTCGGATGCGATGCTCTGTACCAGGCCTTCAGGTTCGCTGATAGTAAGTGATTTGACTTTTACTGGGAACGTCAACTTTGCGATGGACTGCTGCGTCGTGAAGGAGGCGTCGCTGGTCGTGACCTTTTTCCCCGATGTGATCGACGATACACTCACATTGGCCGTGGCATAGCCAAAGCCGCTTGCAAGGCCGTCGAGCGTACCATCCTGCCCGTCATAGTCGATGGCATCCTTCAGGTAAATCAGCTTCAGGCTGTTGCCTGTCGAAATTGTGCCGTTGAACTTTCCTTTCAGCGTGGCACTGGCCGCGTCGGCCTCCGGTTGCAGATGGCCGATGAGCATTGTCCGGGTAGTCTCATTATATACATAGATATGCTCCGTAGTGGCGAATGCGGGGGCGAGATTGTTGCCCGCTTCAGCGAGGGCCTTGGTGTAAGTTTCGCTGAAAGATGCGCTGACGACCATTTCAAATATCTGGTCATAGATGCTGTCTATGTACCCTTCTGCCGCTTTGCCGGTATCCTCTTTTTTATCGCAGGAAACGGTGGCGGCAATCGACACGGCTACAGCAAGGATGAGAGTAGAAAACTTTTTCATATTGTATTAAAATTAACATTCATATCAGGGAACGTCTATCTCCAGGACCAGAGTTTCGGTTTCACCGCTGGAATAGCTCAAGACAGCACGGATGCGGTGATGCCCGCTGGTGAGTGTGACGGAAGCCTCCGGACAGGGGAGTCCGTCATAGAACCAGGCCACCGATTCGGGAGGAGTCCATAGCGACTGATCAAGCGCGAATGTAAACTCGCTGCCAGCCTGATAACCACCGGGGTTGACAATCGTCGAATAGCCCATCGAAGACAGTGTTGCGTTTTTTTGACCATCAGTGTCCATCAGCGTCGCACTGACCATAACAGCCTGCTTTTCGCATTTTGTCCAGTTGGTGCGGGTCGCAGAGAACCACGATATATAGAAACCGCCGCACTCTTCCCCGACTCTTTTTACGATCAAGGGATATTCGGCATTCACGCCTCGGAGGGCATAACCTATGTACATATCTTTATCCGGGTCGATTTGGATCCTGTCTTCGCTTATATCCACCGAAAGGGTGGTATAGGGGGCGGCATTCTCCACTTTCTTGTAGAGGACGCGTTTGCTGCCCTGTTCTACCAGCACGTAGGCCTCACCGGAATAAGGTTTATCCTCGGTATATTGGAAGCTGACGGTCTGAAGGTACATCCCGCCCCACTGCTGTAGTTCGCCGGTGCTGTAGTGGACGGCGGCAATGAGATCCTGGGGCTTATAGACATAACCGACGCCGTAGGTCGAACCGCCGGAGGGGAACTTGCATAGATCGGCCGTCATTGCGTCGTCCAGTTTCCGCAGCACAAAGTTCTGCTCCCGAAAGCGATCTACAGTCACTTCGGATGAACGGGTGATGTACCCGTCCTTGTAGGCGGAAACCATAAATTGTTTGGAGCTTTCCGATTCAGGGATTGTGAGTACAAAACGGCCGTCGGCATCCGTCCGGGCAGTATAGGCGGCCGAACGGGGGATGACTTGATTGGGTCTGGCCTGCATCCGGGCCGAAGAGGTCCCGGCTGCGGATTCGATGGCAATCATCACCCCTGCGATGGGGGCAGAGTCCGTTCCGGTCACTTGCCCCACCAGTTGACGTTTGTCGGAGAATGTTTCAACTCGGAACTCCGCGCGGCTTCCACTGATGGAGATACCCGTCAAGTGAATGGGCAGATGATTGCCGCTCCAGGCAAGGGGCGTAAATGTCGTGACATTTTCTGCACCCGGATATACCATTCTTTCCAAGTCGTTCGAACTGTAACCGCCGGGTAATTCCAGAAAGCAGCAGGGATGGTTGCTGTATCGGTTGATGGAATTTCCGTCCCAGGTTTGCAGGGCTGTAATGCCGGAAGCGACGAAATTTTGCGATTTATCCACGTGATAGACGATGACGCCCTTTGGAAGATAGGCATCCCAGCCGGTCCCGTCACGCATTTCAACAAGAAAGAATTCTCCATCCACGTCGGCAGGTATGACGTAAGGAGCGCTATTGTCGCTCAGGGATCCGAGTGTATAGGAGCCCGGCCCGGTGATTTGTCTGAATCCATCCATCCAGCCTAACATCTGCCGCTCGATAGAGGTGTAGTTCACAGGCGTGTGGGTGTTGTTCATCGCTCCGGAGTTCATAATGGAGAAACAGGACAAATCGAAAGCCGTACCATTGGTTTCGTAATCCGTGTCGTAGAAATCCGGCAAGCCCAGCGAATGCCCGAATTCGTGACAAAAGCTGGCGATTCCCGTCCGGTTGGTTCCACTGGCTCCCCGATACTCCGAGGCACAGGAATAGCCGTATATGCGCGTGCCGTTCAAGAACAGGTTGTAGCTGCTCAACACTGATGCGTGAGACCAGAAAGAATCCTCGTCTGCACCGTCAGATTGACTGTGTCCGGCAAAATAGAAGAAAATATTGTCAACATAACCATCCTTGTCGTTGTCGTAAACTGAAAAGTCGATCTGATCCTTCAGTTTCAGACAGGCCTCATACAGGGCGTCGTGGGCGTGAGAGTTACGGTCTGCCCCCGAATCCTTACCGTAATAAGAATAGCTTTTATCCAGCGTTACCGGGCCGTATACGTCGAAGGTGGGATCAAACAGGCCGCTGGAATTGTCTGTCAGGAAATCCCGGACAGAACCGGTGGCGCCACCGTCGGAATAGTGTGCCTCATTGAGCATACGGGAGAAGGTTCTGCCGGCATCGGCTGTCGTGAACAATCTGTCGGGGAAATCAACCAGCAAGACAAGGAAGCGCTTAGCCCCGATACTGATACCTTTAGCACGGGCTTCGGCTTGCAGCCGGGCTGCATTCTGTCTGGCGCTCTCGCCGGCCAGCCGCTGCTTGAGCATTTTGGCGCGGGCATTGGCGACGGGCCTGTAATAACCATCAGGTCCCTTTTCCACTACTGTTCCATTCCAGGTAATCCAACTGTTGAATTCATCGCCGTGGTTGACCAGCATAATTACGCTGCCGTCCGGCTGGGTATATGGATATGGAACAGGGGAAGCCGGCGATGCATAAACAAGAACGGCCGAACAAAAAAGTGCTGCTATAAGTATGCTTAGCTGTCTTCTCATAAATCTTCTCTTTTAACAATAATGCACTTTCCGCCATCCCCGTCGAGGAAAAGGAGCCCGTCCCGGATATACGCCACTGTCAGCTGCAGCGTTTCGGAAGCTTCCGTATAAATACCATCCTTCAGGGTCACTGATGCCGTGAAATTGTCTCCGATATTTACGGACGAAGGAATGCCGGAAACATCAAGGGCCTGATGCCGGTCCGGGCGGAGGATAAGGAATCTGCACGAAGCGGAGCCTGCTCTCCAGGACCACTGGTCGCTGCCGGGCTGGTAAACGAAGTCATCTTCCAGGATGCCATAGACTCCCGGGATGTGTTTATCCTGAATGTTGAACAGCTGCCGTACGGTGAGCTCTTTGACCAGCGAACCGGAACTGAGCCGTAGTGTCGCTTCCCGGATTTCACCGGTCCGGTTTTCATCGAAATGCAGGATCAGTTCCCGATTGTCCAGCGACTTGACCTTGACAATGCTGAGCCACGTGGCCGATCCGAGGATTTCTGCAGTAAAATCGACATTGGTGGCCATAAAATAGGAACGGTCTCCCTCCGAGGCAGTGGCGTCCAGGATTTCGTCGGCCGGATACAGGACATCGGTCTGTGCCTGTATGACAGGGATGTCGATATCGACAGAGCCGGTATGGATGGTGATGGAAGTATTTCGTGCGCCTACGTTTTCATTGACATCGGAGGGCGTGACCATCAAGCGGACAAGCCCGGCGGTTCCCTGCATCTGTTCGATGGAAAGCCATTGTGCGTCACAATTGTACTTCCAGGCTTGTTTCAGCTTGATATCCAGGTTGGCCGTTGCAGCGCCTTCGAGGTTCAGGGTGGTCGGCTTCACTACGGAAGAAAGGCCCTCCTGAGTGAATGAGACTGTTTTTTCCTGCTTTCCTGCTGTGAAAACAAGGGTGAGATTCCTGGAGCTTTCTCCCAGATTGAAATCCGTTGTCAGGCTGACCCCCGTATCGCTCTGCACCAGATGGGCCCAGGAAACCGGTTCCTGGCAGGCAACCTTCCAGGGATGGTCGCAATTCACCTGTACGGTCACTGTCTGCGCCTCCGCAGTCACAGTTCCCGGTTGGCTGACGGTGAAAACAACGGCTTCCTGCTCTTTCTTTCCGCATCCGGCCAGAACAAGGGCAGCGATCAGGAACAAATATCTGGATTTGTCAATTGTCTTCATTTATCATTCAGAAATAGCCGCCTCAAGTTCTGCCGACCAGTAGGCGCAGTCGAGCTCCAGGAATGTGGAGCTGTATGCCGTAGTCAGGGGAGTCTTTATTACAACGACGGTGTACAGTTCCCCGGCTTCGTCGAGACGACGGATGATATCTTCGTGCTTCTGCTTTGTTTCCCGGTCTCCGCAAATATCCCGGATCGATCGCTTGAAGGCCTCTATGCCGGGGACCATCTCCTCGGTAATCTTCTCAAGCTCCGTATCATGGTATATGTGAGGGAACACGTGGGGTGCCTTGTCTATCATATCCAGAGTCTGCTTGAGGACATCTGTATAGGGCTCATCTGCGTATAGCGTGATGATTCCTTCCCCGGACTGGAGAGGGTAGGCCATATCTGTGATGGCGACCCAGTTCCGATGCCCGAGCAATGGAAGGATGGACTCGAACTCCGCCCGCCAGTCTTTTTCAGGAGTGGGGGCCTGCCTGTTGCAGGACAAGAGCAGAAGGGGGAGTATGGCTGATGCAATAACGATTCTGAAAAGTTTCATCGCCCGACAGGATTATTTGAAAGAATAAGTACCGGAAGCCCCTTCGGCAAGACTGACCTTGGATGCGACCGGTTTCTTGCGACCGGTCAGAGACAGAGCCTTTAGGTCAAGGCTTCCCTTCAGGACCTTCAGGGTAACGGAATTCCCTGTAACTTCACAGGTCCCGTAGGAATAACCGTTGCTCCAGAAATACACTCCCGGCGTCGAAGTGAAATTCATCGTTTTCGATACACCGGAATAATGGAAGTCGCTCAAGGCAATGATAGCAGCCCAACTCGCCATAGAGCGTGCGTAATGCCAGCCGCATTCGGGTTCGTTGAAAGGATTGCGTCTTGCCCCGTCATAGCGTTCCCGAATGGCTCTGATGCACTTAAGTCCATCTTCCGTCTGTCCTTCGTAGAGCATACCCACGGCTGCGCAATACTCGAATCCGGTCATACATTCTCCAAAATAAGGGAACGGCACCTCTAGACGGCCGTGCGGCCAGGAAGCCATCAGCAAGGCGCTTTCATCGCCAAGGGCGAACGAGCGCATATTGTTGAACTCTTTTCCAATACCCTCCACGAAGTTGTACTTCATAATACTTTCCAGGGTGGTTTTGATATGAGACTTGTCACCGAGATAGCCCAGGCCGCAGATGTGTGCCATATACTGGCCCACGAGCTGGTCCACAAGGCAGCCCCGTCCCAACTGATAATCCGGAATCCTGACTTCGGGGTCATCCATATCCAGATACTCGAAGGTCGTCGGATCCGTGATTTTCTGCTCATAATACTCGCCGTTGAACAGATTGGCATCGGTCCAGGAACTGCCCTGGGCGAAAAGCCGGGCGCATTTCTGCTCGAATTCCTTATCCTTCATCGCACGGGCCATCTGTCCGGCCGCCTTGAGGGCCCCCATATACCAGAACTGCATCTGCGGGTTCGGGCCGAAGTAATTGACATCCATCGTATTGTGCTGGGAGCCCTCCATAACGCCGTCATTATTTCCGTCCCAGCCTTTTTCGACCCAGGTGAACGACATAGCCTTCTTCACTTGCGGCCAGAGCTCGGAAAGGAAGGCGTCATCGCCACTGAGCTGCCATTCGCGGAAGATCTTCATAATACAGCCCATTTGGCCGTCGGCAGCTGCGAAATGTCTGTCCGCAGCGGAAGCGAGAGGCAGGTCTGCACGGAAATTCATACACCCGTCATCCTGGCGCGTTGCGTATCTGAACTCCACGTCACGCATACTGCGGGCGAGCTCTCCGAACAGGAAGGGTGTCGCCACTTCATAGTTCCAGACGTGAGTGCAGGTGCCGTAGCACGAACCGAAATGGTCTCCGACGCCTTCCCAACCCATCAGATGCCCGTCGGGGAGGCGGAACACCGTCTGCGAGCGGAGCACGGAGAGGTTGTAGAGGGCTGCTTCTTTCACCACATCTGGGAAAGTGCTTTCATTCAGGGCATTCACGAAAAGAAGTGTCTCCTTTTCAAGTTCCGGTATCCGGGGAACGATTTTAAGGGCAGCTTTCCAGGCGTCGTAATACTCCCGGGTGTAGTAATTGCCTTCAACCCTGTTGGACCAGCCGATGCGGTTGGGGAAGCTCCAGGTCAGGTAAAAAGTGAAAGATTCCGTTGCCCCGGGAGCGATCGTTTTCTTGACGGCCAGAGAGGCCATCGGGTCATTTTCACCAGACGGCTCCCTTTCGGTAAGCATTCCGTCGGCGCTGAAATCGTCCCAGAAGTTCAAGATAGCCTGGTTCCAGTCGTTGCGTTTGGACGAGGTCCGGTAGGTGACACCTTCCTCGGCGCAGGTAGTCAGGGCTATGGTACCCCAGGCCTGATGGTCGTTGGGAACACCCTTGGAATAAAAATAGATTCCGCTCAGACCTCTTTCGGACCGGTATTCGTTGACGTTGTTCCGGACTGCATCCTTGACACCGTCGCGCCCTATGAAATTTCGGAGACTCCCGCTCACGGAAACTTCCAGCGGGCTGGAGGAGATATTCTTGACCTGGTAGGAAAGGACGGCTACCGGAAGACCGCTCTTGTCGGCGTCGGTAGGGATCAAGGGATTGAAACCCTTGATCGTTACCTGCACCGGAATCTCTTTGTCTGCCAGATGGACCTGTCCGAAGGGATAGGCGCCATCGAAAGACGCCTCGTGGAAGCGTGGCATCCCGAAATTGTTCACACTTTCGCCGAAACCGTTATTATACTCCGATGGATAGAGTGGACCGGCGAGCATCGTTGTGGTACGCGCACCGGACTCATCCTGCGTGTAGATGGCGAAGAACGGTGCATTCCTGCGGGCAGTCCCCGAATTGAATCCTTTTGCCGGCACATTCATGATCTCCCAGTCACGGAGTTCTCCGCGGCCGCCGAGAGATACGGTCCCCGTGCCGATACCGCCGAGAGGCAATGCGACCTCCTGGAGATGGCCGGCATCATAATGGGTCATTACAGGCCACTGAGACGGGACCCATTCCCGTGCGGAAAGCCCTGCACAAATCAACAATGTGGCTACCGATAAGAATAGTTTTGATTTCATTTTCATTAGTCAAGAATACAGTGTCAGTAATTCGTTAATCCTCAGGCAACCAGAACTGATAGCCTTTTGCCTTCAGTTCAGCCCAGCTCTTCGGCGTACCGGAGCCGGCACTCCACACATCGAGAATCGGAGGACCCAGATAGGTCAAAACATCATTGTATTCACTTCCGATGACATTCTTGTAATGCAGAGTCAACTGTTTGAGTTTCGGATCGTAATGATTGTCCTCAGTCGCATCCTGAACCGTTGAATACTTGAACGTATAGAAGGGGAAGAGGTTATTCCCTTCCAGTATAGGGGACATAGTATAGACCCCTCCTACTTCATCTGTCAGTTCGAGCAGATTCCACATCCAGCCGGCCCAGTGGTACGCAAACACTGTCCACGACCACAAACCTGTCCCGAAGATCATATACTTCCCATGGAGCGAAGGATCTCTCTTATCTTCAGGAGTGTCGGGATCCTCAAGAGGAAGGACATATTTCCACATATAGTGGACGCCGTCCTTATAGTTCTCGGCCTGGTTCCCCTGAAGCCTGACAGAATGATACCTGCCTGCAGGAACAGAAGGAACAGGATATCCGGACCAATCTGTCGCCCGTGTGACATTTGTCACGAAACCGGTCACAAGGAATGTATTGTAAAGACGGCTTATCTCCACTCCGCCGGATGCGGATTTGATCTTGAGCGGAATGGCATAGTCGCGTTCTTTAAGGTTGGGGTTCGCTTTGGTGTCACGATCGAAAACGAATGAAAACTCAAGTTTCGCTGAAGATTCTCCCTTGGGGATGATGACAGGGAAACCACCTTTGACTTCATCATAAGGGATATTCGTGGTGTATTTGTCTGACGATGGGATATAGCATTCCAAATCGTTCAGCGTATTGTAGTCATCCACCAGCTCCTGATCGAAATCAATCAGGATTTCGATGTCCTCGCCCGCAGGCTGGGACCCGCCGATGCCGACTTTGAACAACTGCTTGCATACTTTGGAACTGATATCCCAAAGAGTATCTACATCATAACTGTCGTTGATGACACGGAGAGTATCAGAATAGGTAGCGACACTGATATTGACCAATTCCCTTTCTGTGGCAGAGGTGCTCTCCGAATGAATGATATAGGCCTCCTGCTTGTAATACTCCCTTTCGCTGTAGTCCAGCTTCCCGCAGGCAGCACACAAGACGGCTATGGACAAGATAGATATATAATAGTGTTTCATTTAATTCTGGATTAAGATGTTTATACTACCAACCCGGGTTTTGGACAAGCTCTCCCCAATGGTTGGCGACCTCTGAATAAGGGATAGGAAGGAAATACTGCCTTTTCTTGAAGACATATCCGTCCACCGCATAGCGCTCATAGAAATCGGAATTATTGACCGTATAATTGCAGCCATATACCAGACCGCCCATACCCAGGGAGTTCCCCCAATTGTCACGGCCGGTCAGTTCGGCATCTTTCCAACGTCTCGAATCATAATACCGTTTGCCTTCGAAAGCGAATTCTACATAGCGTTCGTGCTTGATCCAGTCGCGTACCTGATCCTGCGTAGCGCCATCCGCGTAGCCCGGCAGGCCGGCACGATAACGGATGAGATTCAGGTAATGAAGGATGTCAGGATTGCCGGGATCTATTTCGTTCAGGGCCTCGGCATAAGCGAGATACATCTCTGCCAGCCGGAAGATATGGAAAGGCTTTTCAACACTGCCCGTACCGCGCCGGTCCAGATCGATGCTGCCCCATTTATAAATGGTCCAGCAGGTCCTGGCGGAAGCTTTGTCAGTGATGATATAACCGTCGGCCATATCTGCACGATAATCACCGTAATAAATTTCGTTCGAGCCTCCTATGTAACCGCGGCCCTGGAAACCGATATTGGCATAGAAACGGGCTTCCCTGTTGAGCGCCTTATTGGGGACCGGGCTGACGGGAGTGCTGCTGCTGGGGACCTTGAATCCGGTAATTACCGGGGTGGCGTAGGAAACGGTATTGCCCAAACCATTGATGTAGTAGCCGTCTCCGTCAGTGCAAGGGCCATAATCGACATACAGATCCGTTGCTTCTTCAATAGTCCGCCCATCGTTCATAAAGAATGCGTCGACCTGTTTCTGGGTAGCGCAATAATAATGGGGATAATAGGTGTTGATCTGGTAGTAGGAACGCGGGTAAGCCAGCTGGGTCAGAAGGAACATCTGGTTCGGAACGCTTACCTGCCAGATAACCTCACTGTTCCAATAACTGTCTCCGCCCTCAAACAGGCCTTTGTAGGAACGGTACGGATCTATCCCGGCAGGCCCGTCCGGCCAGGAGACATCATTGCCGGCAAAACTCCCCAGGGGGACAGTTGCATATCCATCGTTGGCGGGAACCGTATAAATCTCAAATTTGCCCTCATCTATAACCGCCTTCGCAGCATCGGCTGCTTTCCTCCATTTATTCATATCCGGAGTCCCGATGTTGACATAGGGCCGTCCATCTTTATCAACGAACGAAGCATAGTCCGGATTTCCGTTCACCAGCGGACTGGCGGCCCAGAGCAGTACGTGGGCCTTGAGAGCCATAGCAGCCTGTTTGGACGGACGTCCTAAATCTTCGCCGTTAATCATATCAGTATCGGGAAGTCCGTCGATGCAGATTGCCAGATCGCTCAGAATGAAATCGACGCAGTCGTCGATGGATGCTCTCGTAGTAGGATAATTATCCGCATCGGAATAATCCACCGTATGATCAACGATGACGAAAGGACCGTAGTTCTCGAGCAAAAGCGAATAATAGAAAGCCCTCAGGAATCTGACATCCAAAGCATACCCCTCTACTTCTCCCTCCTTCAATAATTTGTCGTCGGCCTGATAGCAGTTCTCCAGGAACATATTACAAGTTCTGATAGCCCTGTACTGGCCGCTCCATAGATTGAAAACCGGATTGTCGGCCGTTTGCCTGCCCCAGGCGAAAGTCGAAACGGCATAGGCATCACGTCCCATATGCATCTCGTCATAATTCACGCTGCTCATCCATACACCGGGATCGGCGAAGGACGGCATAGCACCATAGCAGGCGGCCCAGGCCTTCCGAAGAGAGGAACGTTCCGTCCAGATATCATTGAGATTCTCTACTTCGTGCAGATAATCATCCGCTGAGAGAAAATTACAAGATTGAAGGCACGCAAGACCAAACGCAATTGCGCACATCGTAGTTAGTATCCGTTGTTTCATAATCATACGCATTTAGAGATTAAAGCCGATTTCAACGCCGAGAGAAACCGTCCATTTGAGCGGATAGGCATAGGAGCTGGTCTGTTCCGGATTCCAATCGGTGAATCTTGAGAATGTATATGGATTCTCAGTGCGACCGAAGAGATAGATACTCTTGTAGAAGCTTTTCTTCTTCGGAAGGAAAGTATATCCAAGTTCAATGTCAGCGATTCTCAGATAAGAGGCTTCGCGCAGCCAGAAAGTGGACTGCTGGGAGTTGTTCTGGTTCCTCTGCCCGTACGCAAGGCGCGGATAAAGGGCGTTGGGATTCTCCGTGGCTGTAGTCCCGGAATAAGATGCCGGAGTCCAGTGATTCTCGAGAGCAACCTTATAGATTGCCCCATTGTCCACTCCCGAGTAAGTCGGATTGAACGGGATACGGCCACCATTGATGGTCCGCCACATATTGGCTTTTCCGATGGTTCTGATTGCGAACGTCCAGTTTTTCCAGCTCATATCAAGCGAAAGGGAGAAATTCCATTTCGGATAAATGTTGCCGAGCCAGATGCGGTCTTTCGCCGTTATCACGCCGTCTCCGTCTATATCCTTGTACTTGATATCTCCGGGCAACACTTCACCCCAGGGTTGGACAGGACTGTTGTCGATCTCTTCCTGATCCTTGAACAGGCCGAGGGCGACATAATTCAGGGAGCGGCCATAATCGTATCCGATACCGCTTTGGTAAGGCACTTCCGGATCTGCCTGCCCGTTCTCAATGATGACATTGGTGTTGTAACTGATGACCCCCTTCAAGTAATTGATGACGAAATCTCCCCATCTCTTGGAGAAAGTAAAGTCGAAATCCACGCCGGAAGACTCGGTGATACCCAGATTTGCCTGGGGGGTGGAGGGAAGGCCCAGCGTGGCCGGAATGGTGGACATATAGATGAGCTGCCCTTCGTTCCGGTAGTTGTAATATTCCGTAATGAGTTTGAAGGCGTTGCAGAGTCCGATTTCCAGACCTGCGCTGAATTTGTGGTTCTTCTCCCAGGTCAGGCCCAGTTGTTCGAGACGGTCTTCGCCGATACCGGCGATAGAGATGCCGCCACCGGCTGCTTTTCCGAATCCGAAGGTATAACCGGTTTTCCCCGCTGTGGTAGCAAGATAACCAAAACGGGTCGCGGATCCCGCCGACCCCACCACACCGTAGGTAGCGCGGATTTTGAAAAGGTCCACGACAGGCTTCAGGCCTGCCCACCACGGCTCATCGGAAATCAGCCAGCCGACACCGAATGAGGGGAAAGGAGACCATCTGTTTTTGGGCGTGAACAATTGGGATCCGGACAATCCGAAATTGAGATCGGCAAAATACTTGTGCTTCCAGTCGAGAGTCACCCTGCTGGAGACCGACTGCTCCCGGGCTTCCAGCGCGTTGATGAGCAGTGTGCCGCCGCTGCCGGAGGGACGGTCGTTGAGCGTTGAACGTTGTTTATAGAGGATCAAGGCTGTCGGGTGGAATTTGCCCCAAAATGAATGGCTGTAATTCAACGAGCCTTGGACTTCTATCAGTCTGCTACCATAAGGAGTCGAGGACTGGAAAGACATTTTGTCATCTACGTCCGGGGTCCGGTTGATGGTGACAAGGTTCCCATCTTCGTCATATCCCGAACCCAGGAAACTGTTCATATAATCGATGGCGTGCTGCTGATAATTCTTGACATACTGGTGAGTATAGTAATTCACCTTGGAGAATGACGCAATACCATTGACAAAGAGACCTTCCGTGATGAAATCCAGTTTCTGAGTCAAGCTCAGGTTAGTGGACATATGGTTTTCATAGACTTTCTTGAATCCGGTCCGGGTCAGCATAGCCCAGGGATTGGTGACTCCGACAGGTTCCTCCGGGATAGTTCCGTTGGAATATTCGTGAGGAAATAGCGTCGGATTGATGTTGTTCATTACGGTCAGCAGGCTGTTGACATCCTGACCGGGCTCGGTTGTCGTCCCATAACGGCCGTCCAGTCCCAAAGTCAGTACCGTAGTAGGCGAAATGTCGGCTTTGACATTTGAACGGAAGTTGAACTGGTTGTAGTTGGCATTCGCATCGTTGCCGCTGTTGAACATACCGTCTTCTTTATAGAAGCCGCCGGACAAATAATAGGTAACGACATTTCCGCCGCCGCTGATGTTGAAATTGCCCTTCTGTGCGAGATTGTTGGGCTTTACCATTATGGAATACCAGTCATCGTTCGGGTAGATGTTCAAATCATCATCTCCGAACTTTATGATCTCCACATCGGTATACAGTGGTTTATCTCCCCGTACGACACGGGCTTCGTTGATCATCTTGGCATAATCTACCGAATTGATCCACTGAGGCTTATAGGTGGTATTGTTGACAGTTGTGGAATAATTTACGCGGACCGCCGGTTTTTCGGAGACCTTTCCGCCTTTTGTAGTAATGACAATTATTCCGTTGGATCCCTCCAGGCCATAAACGGCGGTTGCAGAAGCATCTTTCAGAACGGTGAAGCTCTCGATATCATTCGGGTCGACATCGTCCAGCGTACGCTTGAGGCCATCTATAAGGATGAGGGGCTCGGTACTTCCTGTCACAGAGTTCAATCCGCGGATAATGAAAGAAGCCCCATCCTTCCCCGGCTGTCCGGATGACTGGACGAAATTGACACCTGCCACGCGTCCTGCCAACTGAGTCGTCAGGGAGCGGGTGGGCGAGCGGAGTTCCGTAGGGTCTATGCTGGTTATCGAGCCGACGATGCTTACTTTCTTCTGCCCCACTGAACCGGTAACGATGACTTCTTCCAGCGTCTGCGTGTCTTCCTGAAGAAGAACGTCGATTGCTTTGACGTTAGATACCCGCGTCAAATTGACTTCCTGCGTGACATAGCCGAAGCTGGTGATGACAAGTATTGCGTCAGAGGGCACATTCGACATCGAGAAGTTTCCGTCGAGATCTGTCACGGTACCCACGAGGGCATTTGATTTGATATGGATGCCGGCACCGATCAGCGGCCCCTGTGAATCCTTCACTATACCGGCTACCGTGATCCGGTCTCCTCCGGGAGGGGTTTGGGCCCTTCTCTCGGCCTGAGTATTCTGACCCTCAGGTTTTTTGACTGTGACCAGGATATGGCGCCCGTCGATCTTATACGTATAAGATTTAGGGAGAATCTGATCGAGGACAGTTTCCAGTTTTGCATTGCTGACATCAATACTGACGCGCGTGTCGGTGTTGACCTGGTCGTTGTTGTAAAAAAATTCGAGCCCGCTTTGATCCCGTATCGCATCGAACGCTTCCTCGAGCCTGACGTTCTGGAGTTTCAGCGTAAGACGAGTTTGTTGGGCGTAAGCAGGTGGTGCTGACAGAGCATTCCAGCAAAAGAGTAAGAGCAGAAGCGATAATAGCATCTTCTCTGTTTTTAGTTTTAGAGTCATAGACTATTGAATTGGTTATTGAAATTACTGAATCAAAAAATGAATTATTCAAGCCAAGGGAAAGCAAGGTCAGTATAGGAAGATGGTGTCTTCATCTATACGATATTTTATATCTGTCACCGTTGCTATCAGATCCAGCAGATAAGATATGTCGCTCTCCTTTTCCGCACTGCCGGAGAAATGCATATCACATATCTCCGGCCGTTCATACACGACCTTGAAATTATACCAGCGCGAGAGTTGGGAGAATATTTCGGAAAGCGACTGGTTGCGAAACAGGAAAATCCCGTGAATCCACGAAACATAGAATTCCGGATTGACCTGCGAAACGGTTACACTGCCATCCGAAAGATCCAGGTGAAAATTACTGCTGGGTTCAAGAATATACTCCTTTTCTTCATAGGGGCACTGTATACGGACAGAACCCTCCAGTAAAGTCGTATTGACATAACTGTTGGATGGATATGCATTGATGTTGAATTTCGTGCCCAGGACCTCCACGTTCTGCTGGCCGCTCTGTACGATAAAAGGATATCCGTCGCGAGTCACTTCAAAAAAAGCTTCACCTATCAGTTCGACGCGGCGCTCCTGCTCGGAAAACTGGTTGGTAAAAGTCAATCGCGACTCGGAGTTGAGATGAATTCTTGTCTCATCGCAGAGAACGACTTCGTATTCGGCTCCTTTGGGGACGAACAAAACCATTTGATTGGTCTTTTTCACTTTGGCTCCCCCTGCATCGAACCTTAGTTCTTTACCGGCAGTGTTGGTGACATAAACCCCGTCCACGACTTGCCTTTTAAAGGATTTTGACAGGTTGATCGGATTCCCGTCGGAAGGGACGAGCCAGGCCATTTTCTCTCCGGGTCTGAAATACGTGATTACATTGGCCAGATTCGATTGGGATATGTTCTTTGAATGATAAAAATATAAACCTGAGAGACCAATGACCAATATGGACAAAGCAACCCACAATTGTTTCACTATGCGGCGATGCCGCATAGAAGGGAAATCCAATATAGTTGAAATCTCATCATAAAGCTGCTTCTTGTTGAAGCTGTCAGATATCTTTTCGAGACCGCATAATTTCCTGAATAAATGACGGTTTTCCTGTTTTGAGGAAAGCCATTCCTGGAATTCGGGAGATGCTTCATTTTCGTCTCCGCAAAGTACCCGGTAAAGAATGTCAATGTCACTTAAACTATTTTCGTCCTTAGCCATAATTACCCAACTTTTTTTCTAAGAATATGATATGCCTTTGACACCTGTGTCTTGACCGTATTTTCCGATATGGAAAGCTCATCAGCGATTTCAGAGTAGGATTTCCGCTCAATCCGTGCCATCTTGAATATCTGTTTGCAACGCACCGGCAGCTCTTCAATCGCTTTTTCCAACAATCGGATCAATTCCTCCTTGACGTTATATCTGTCTTCTGTCGCGACTACATCCACGACAAGTTTATATTGGTAAGAGTAACGTTCGTGATCGCGGAGCCAGTTCAGGGATGCATTGTAAATGGCCCGATAGGCATAGGCGAAGAAAGTCGCCTCATCGGAGAATGTCAAGGCATTCCGCTTTTCCCAGAGACGGATGAAGAAAGACTGGACGATATCTTCCGCTGCATAAGAATCGCCCACTATTTTGAACGCCCAGAGATAGAATTTCTCTGAATGGGCAAGAAATATCTTTCGGAAGGCCTCGGTATCGCCCTTTCGAATTCGCTCAAAATGCTTGATCACATCATCCATAACCCATCTGCATCATTAGATAAACACAGAATTTCGAAAAAGTATTATCAAAAAACTGCAATATTTGCAGAAGAAATTTTGTTTGAAAAAAGCCCTTTGAGTTAAGAGAATATTTGTCTATTTTTGGTCAATTTTTCTTGTGAAACTTATGTGTAATAAAGAAGAAAATATGATGAAAATGTCGTGGAAAATATTCGGGAGCGTCTGCATATCTATGCTCGTTTGCTGCTGCTCCGTCACCAGACAGACGCCTAATGGCATTGCGCGCGAAAGGAAGTATCAGCCTGTGAGGGAATTGTTCAGCCTGAGCGACATCCGCGTCACGGACAGGCAGATGCTCAAGATCCAGGAACTGGACCACGACTACCTGCTGTCCCTTGACGTGGACAGGCTGTTGTCGTTGTTCCGCAAGGAAGCCGGACTGTCGCAGAATGGCGTCCGGCCCTATCCTTACTGGGAGTCTGAAGATGTGTGGGGAGAAGGTCCTCTGGCCGGCCACATAATGGGATTCTGGCTGTCTTCTGCGGCTATGATGTACCAGAGCACCGGTGACAAAAGGTTCATCCCGCTGGTTGAAAAAGCCCTTGAGGGCCTCAGGGAGTGTCAGCTGGCCGATGGAGAAGGTTTCATCGGAGCTCAGCCCGGCGTGAAGAATGTCTTCCTTGAAGTCGCCGCAGGACGGTTTACCACCAGCAATCCTCTCGTAAATCATACTTGGGAACCTGTCTATGTTATGAACAAGACTATGCTGGGGTTGTACGACGTCTTCCTGGCGATGCATCTCGACCTGGCAAAGACCATCCTCACAGACCTTGCGGACTGGTTCGGCTCGGCGGTGTTGGACAAACTGGACGACGAGCAGGTGCAGAAACTGCTTGTCTGCGAACACGGAAGCATCAACGAGTCCTTCGTCGACACCTATTCCATCACGGGAGAGAAACGATTCCTGGACTGGGCGGAGAGGCTGAACGACGAGGATATGTGGGTGCCGGCCGCACAGAGGCGGGACATCCTTCAAGGCTGGCACGCCAACACCCAGATACCTAAATTCACTGGTTTTGAACGCGTGTATACCTATGACGGCAACGCAGATTTCCACGCTGCGGCACGATTCTTCTGGCAGACAGTTGCGGATAATCACACCTGGGTGAACGGCGGCAACAGCACCGGAGAGCATTTCTTCCCCATCGGTGAATTCGAGTCCAGGCTCGAGCGCACGAGCGGGCCTGAATCGTGCAATTCCGTCAATATGATGAGGTTGACCGAGGCGCTGTACCAGGATGACGGCGATATGAAATACCTCGATTACTACGAGCGTGTCCTGCTGAACCACGTCCTGGCAAACTACGATCCCGAAGAGGGGATGTGTGTATACTATACGTCGATGCGCCCGGGAGCCTACAAGATATATTCTACCAAATATGACAGTTTCTGGTGCTGCACCGGTTCCGGAATGCAGGCACCTGCCAAATTCGGGAAGATGATTTATTCCCATTCGAAGGATTCCCTTTTCGTGAACCTGTATCTCTCCTCAACTCTCAGATGGGAGGAAAGAGGGATGGAAGTGAGGATGGAGACTGATTGCCCCCGGGGGAACAAGGTGCGGTTCACAATCGGGTCCTGCAGGGGTAAAAGCCTGTGTACCATCGCATTCCGCAAGCCCTGGTGGAGCGCCCGTACAAACGTGACTCTGAATGGGGTGCCTGTCGGTGCAGAAAACGACGGATACCTGACAATAAGCAGGAAATGGAGAAAAGGCGATGAAGTTGTCATAGACCTGCAGCCGGAGCTCAGATGCGAAACCGTAAAGGGAGGTTCCCATTATCACGCATTCCTTTACGGCCCCGTCCTTCTTGGCGCCCGCATTGATAATCCTTCCCTGACAAAAGAGGACTTCCGGTCACCACGGAGAACTGTCCCCGCCAGGAATCTGCCGCTCGATGCTGCCCCGCAGATTACTGTTTCCCCCGAAAAAGTGGTCGCAGAGATGGAAAGGGCCGATATTGATTCGCTCCTTCGTTTCCATATCAGCGACTCCTGTGCCACCCGTGACTTTTATCTGGAGCCATACAACGGCATTCACTTCAGCTGCTACGCCATATATTTCCACAGCAAGGAATAGACAAGATCTCTCGGCAATTACGTAATGAGGATGGGGGCAGCGGTTCGCCGCTTTCCTGCGCGCGGTGGTGGACACTCCGCAGGGGGCTGACCTCGAAAAGATCCAGGACTAAAAAAAACCGCAACATCACTGCTGCGGTTGGATTTCCTAAAAAAGGGAGTGATCTTACTGATCTTCCTCGAGACGGAGATGCTGCACATAGATGGCCTTCTCCTTTGCGAGACGCTTCAGGACTGAGGGCTTCTTGAACTCCTTGCGGGCACGCATTTCGCGCACGGCACCGGTCTTTTCGAATTTGCGCTTGAATTTCTTCAGGGCCCTTTCGATGTTCTCACCGTCTTTTACAGGTACTATAATCATTTAAATATCACCTCCTTTTCGATTTAGCGGCTGCAAAGGTAGAAAATTTTTTCGAAACTACAACATCTGCACGAAATCTTTCATTCCTTCGGTGGCCACTTTGCGGATGTGGACTATGCGTTTGTCCCACAATGGCACGTCGGCAGGGTCGATAATATAGATTGGAGCGCCGGGTGAGGCGTAGCGGTACAGCCCTGCGGCGGGGTAGACCTGCAGGGAGGTGCCCACTATAAGCACGATGTCCGCCTGCGAGACCAGTTCGATGGCCTGTTCCATCTTGGGCACGGCCTCGCCGAAGAATACGATGTGCGGGCGCAGCTGGAAGCCGTTCGGGGCTTTGTCGCCCAGGTGTACTGCGTCGTATCCTACATCGAAGACCTGCCTTTCGCTGAAGCCGTCGTTGTCGTTATAGCAGTTTTCCGGCCTCACCTTTGTGGCTTCTCCGTGAAGATGCACCACGTGCGTGCTGCCGGCCCTTTCGTGCAGATTGTCAACGTTTTGCGTGATCACATCCACTATGTAATCCTTCTCCAGTTCCGCGATCGCGAGATGGGCCGCGTTCGGTCTGGCGTCGCGAAGGTGCTCGCGCTGCATGTTGTAGAACTCCAGCACTTTTGAACGGTCCCGGTACCATCCTTCGATGGAGGCCACTTCCATAGGGTCGTAATTGTCCCAGAGCCCGCCGTTGTCGCGGTAGGTCCCGAGCCCGGATTCGGCGCTCACACCAGCTCCGGTAAGAACTGCCAGTCTCTTTTTCATTCGTCTTTCATTTTGAAGAAATATTTCCTGAGCCAGTACTCGAAGAGGGGATCCAGCACCAGCGGGTCGTCGTTGTCGGTGAAAGTGATTATCTCCTTCTTGCATAGGGCGTCCTTGAGCCTGCGCACATTTGCCGATGAATGCAGATGGTACTTGTTTATCACCTCCGCCGAACTGAAGCGCTTGCAGCCGTCCAGGGTGGCGCGGAGCAGTGAAACCTGGAATCCGGTGAGGTCTCCCACCAGTTCTTTGAAATGCGGTTCGTGTATCGAAATCAGCATGTCCAGGGCCTCCTGCAAAGTGGCGTCGGTGATATATCCTTTGGTGAGGTGGTCGCAGATCGAGGCGAAGTGGTTGATATACCAGATGTTGTTACGGAAACGCTTGCAGACGCTCATCATCAGGTCGCGGTCTATTACCTTGCCGGTGGTGAGGAATCCCCGGACTATGTTGTCGGTGATTTCCCTCGCTTCGATGTCGGAAACAGATACGTGGTTCACCTTGCGGTAGAAAAATCCCTTCTCCTTGAAGATGAACTTCATCGCATTCACCGCGGAACCCATGAAAACAATACTGCAAAGATCTCCCCGTCCGGTCCCCAGTACGTCCTCGAAGATTTTCAGGAACTTCTCCCAATTGTCGAAGGATGTTATGTTCTGGAATTCATCGAGAATCACATAAATCTTCTTTCCGCTCAATGCTGCAAGCCTCCAGGGCAGGCAGAGGATGGAACGGATGTCGTTGTCGTCCAGCTCCCACGACATGGACAGCACTGAATCGTGGGCGTAGTATTGCGCCGGATCGAACACGAAATGGGTGTCCGGCAGACAATTTCGAATAATGCTCTCATACTCGTCGGGAGTAGTTGCCTGGGAGCGGATGACGGCGCCACCGAAACCAAGCAGCATGTCTTCGGCGCTGCGGACCCCGAGCAGCGAGAAATCCACCGCCGAGAACTGTTTGCCGGAAATCCGCATGTTGAAAAAAGTCTGCTGAAGCAGCGATTTCTTGCCTGTCTTGGCCGGTTCGTAAATCAGCACGTTCTCGCCCTGGTCGAGCAGATTCGCAATTATCGACTGCTCGTTCCTCCGGCCTATATTGCTCTTCCCGGTGACAGGTTTATAGTAGATAAAGGCGGTGTCCATTTCGTAACAACTTTGTTTTCAAGGCAAAAATAATAAATTATTTTGCAGAATAGCGAAAAATTACTACTTTTGCAGTCCGAATTTTCAGAAGACTGCAGGGCCCGCAAAGAGCCGTTCAGAGGAACGGCCGCCTTCAGCCAAAACTTTTAAACAAGTTTTTTAAGATGTACGCAATTGTAGACATTGCAGGAAGCCAGTTCAAGGTAGAAGCCGGAAACGAGATTTTTGTTCCCCGCCTTCCTCAGGCTAAAGATGCAGAAGTAGAGTTTGACAAGGTGCTCCTCGTAGACGCTGAGGGCAAGGTCAAAGTCGGTGCTCCCTATGTAAAAGGCGCTGTTGTCAAGGCAACCGTGATCGCAGATGACGTCAAGGCAGACAAGGTTCTCGTTTTCAAGAAGATCCGCCGCAAGGGCTTCCAGAAACTGAACGGTCACCGTCAGAAGCTTACCAAGATTAAAATCAACGAAATCGCTTAAGTATTATGGCACACAAAAAAGGTCAATCAAGTTCCAAGAACGGTCGTGAGTCGCATAGCAAACGTCTCGGCCTCAAGAAATTTGGCGGCGAAGTCGTTAAGGCCGGCAACATCATCGTACGTCAGAGGGGTACCGTCCACAATCCCGACAAGAACGTCGGAATGGGCAAGGACCACACTCTTTATGCTCTTGTAGACGGAACCGTAAAGTTCAGCCGCAAGAGAGAAGATAAATCCTACGTTTCAGTAATTCCCTTTGAGAATTGACAAATGCTTACACTGAAATCGCTTCGTGATGACCCTCAGGCAGTTATCGACCGCTTGAGGGTTAAAAATTTCGACGCAACCGAAATAGTCGGTAAGGTGCTCGAACTCGACGAGAAACGCCGTGCTCTCCAGGTGGAGAGCGACGCCCTGCTCGCCGAACAGAAAAAGAAGGCTGCCGAAATCGGCGGTCTCATGAAACAGGGGCTCAAGGAAGCTGCCGAGGCCGCGAAGTCTGCGGTGGCCGCACTCAAGCAGAAGAGTTCCGAACTCCTTGCCCAGGGCGAACAGGTGGCATCCGAGCTCGAGAACCAGCTTGTGCTGCTTCCCAACACCCCCTGCCAGCTCGTTCCGGAAGGAAAGGACGCTGCCGACAATCTCGTCGTGAAAGAGGGTGGCCCCGAGGTGAAACTCCCGGAAGGCGCTCTTCCGCACTGGGAGCTCGCGAAGAAGTACGATATCATCGATTTCGACCTCGGAGTCAAGATCACCGGCGCGGGCTTCCCCGTCTACAAGGGCAAGGGTGCGCGCCTGCAGAGGGCCCTGGTCAATTTCTTCCTCGACGAGAACTCCAAGGCCGGATATCAGGAGACGGAACCTCCCGTGGTGGTGAACGCCGCGTCCGGCTTCGGCACCGGCCAGCTCCCCGACAAGGAAGCGCAGATGTATTATGTGGGGCTGGACAACTTCTACCTCGTGCCCACCGCAGAAGTGCCTGTTACCAATATCTTCCGCGACGTCATCCTCGCAAATGACCAGCTTCCGCAGAAGCTCACCGCCTACACTCCCTGCTTCCGCCGTGAGGCAGGATCCTACGGCAAGGACGTGCGCGGACTCAACCGCCTGCATCAGTTCGACAAGGTGGAAATCGTGCGCGT
>ERZ842401.1659-NODE-1659-length-31327-cov-11.565426_pt1 | contig 31327 bp, 33 predicted proteins | sample MGYA00521270_ERZ842401 | MGnify/ENA primary metagenome ERZ842401 (study PRJEB31892, sample SAMEA3878208) | bioreactor metagenome | biome: Moose rumen | place: Sweden | collected 2011-10 | study: EMG produced TPA metagenomics assembly of the PRJEB12797 data set...
AAAAAAAGTTGCAATTTCTGACAGAAAAGTGGGAAATTATTCTTTACAAGTTACCACTGCCTTGCAAAATGAACTTTTCTTTGCTACATTTTAGGTATGTCCGTAAAAATCCGGTGTCTATGCCTTTTTCTGACAGCATTTCTTGCATTCTCCTGCAGCAACAGTCAGGAACATGCCCAGCAAAAGCAGTGGCAGGAAACACAAAACCAACTGCATCTCCTGCTGCGTGACAAAAGCCTTTCTCAGGAATCCCGCTACGCCGTCGTAAACCGCATTGCAAACAATCTCTACAGCGCAAAAAATTACAAGGAACTCACGCTCTTTCTGACGGACTGGGTGGAAGAACATCCCGATGACACCTACAACGCATACTGGCTTTTAATGGTGGCATCAACCTATCTGGAAAATGGAGCGGAGCCCGTAGCAGAATACTACTTTGAGCGCATCCTCAAGAACTATGCCGACCTTCTGGTACAGGGAAAATCAGTCCATCTTTCCTGCCTGCAGCATTTAATTCAAATCAGCAAGACACCGTCAAACCGCATCTCTTATTTTAATGAACTGGTGAGCCGTTTTCCCTCAAATGTAAGCACAACGGAAATGTATGTGCGCCTTGCCCTTGAATATGAAAAGGAAGGAGAATGGAATCAGGTTCTGCGCTCCTACTCACAGTTTTTGGAACAGCCCGATGCTTCAACCATTCAGATACCCGGCATTCCAGACGCATATGCAAATGCCCGTCAGATGGTTGACTTTGCAAAATCCTCAAAAGACTGGACTTTTGAAAGCCTTGATGCCCTGGAAACGGCGGTAAAAAATGCCATCAGCCGATACGACTGGCGAGCCTTGGATACATACCGCTCCAAAGTGAATTTTTTTGCCATGAGCTGGAAGGCAAGCGAATCGGACGCAAACGCCCTGGAATATTTTTCAATGCGAAACTTTATGCGCGGAAACCGTATCCGTTATGCAAAGGAACTGGACGATTCATCAAACCCCAATGAAGCTTACCTCCGCACTACAGGCTGGAGCCAGTACATCAACGTGTGGTACCTCTACTTCCGCAAGGTAAATTTTCCTGCTGACCCGGACATTCACGGACGCTGGGAATGGGCAGGCATCTACTACGGCGAAAAACTGTAGGATTTTTTGCTGCGCACCATCCCCATCAGCCTGTTTCCCTGCATCTTGCATTCATCTGCAAGAATTTTCTGCCGATACTGGATATATGAAAGTACGCGTATCATCCTTCTGTGCAATTGTATTATCTTTCACCCTTCCGCTTATGGCGGCTACACTGGATGAAGAAAAATATATTGACGACCTGCTTCCTGTTTTGGTGGAAATGAACGAAGAAGGAAAACATGCAGGAAAGACAATCTCCGCACCTGTCAAGAAAAACGCTGCAAAGGCTCTTACCTACATCGGCGGAATCAACATTCCCAATCAGCCCTATGCCCAGGAAATGATTCAGAAATACATTCATTCCTACACGGACACCGACTACGCAAAAAATGCCCTGGTAAAGACACTGGATAATGGCGAACTCTACCGGCTCTACATTCGGCAGGAACTGAAAAAGCGCAAGATGCCCGCCGCCCTGGAGTACCTTCCTGTAGTAGAAAGCGAATACAAGCCCCTGGCAACAAGCCGGAGCGGTGCCCGCGGTCTCTGGCAGTTCATGGAAAACAGCATCAAGCCTTTTATGAAAAAAAATGAATGGATTGATGAGCGTCTGGATCCCTGGAAAAGCACCGATGCCGCCCTCTCCAAATTGCAGGACAATTATAACATGTTTGGCGACTGGCCCATTGCCATTGCCGCCTACAACTGTGGCGCAGGGGCTATGAAAAGGATTCTCAAAAATGCCCCGCAAAAGACCTTCTGGTACATTGCTGAAAAAGGTCTCTTGCGTGACCAGTCCGTGCAGTATGTGCCCAAATTTCTTGCCATCAGCGAATTAAGCGAAAAAGGTGCACAATACGGCATTCAGCTCCCTGAAATCACCAAGAGCACCCGCTTTGCAGAATTTGACTATGTAACTGTGGAGCAGAAAATCACCATGGAACGGCTTGCCTCAGAACTGAGGCTGGACTACACCACGCTCAAAATGCTCAACTGTGCGCTGGTACATGGCTGCACACCACCAGATGCCCCATACAATATCCGTCTACCAGTAGGCATGGGTCGGGGAGCGGCCATAGCCCTGGAAACAATGCAAAAAGAAAGCAGGCAGGCTCACATACAAAAAACTGAGGTTATAAGCCACACGGTCATCAAGGGCGAAACCCTCTATTTTCTTTCCCGGCTTTACGGATGCTCCGTGGACGACATCTGCGCGGAAAACAACATGCAGAAGAATGACGTGCTTTCCATTGGCAAAACCCTTTACATTCCCGTAAAAAAAGCCGAAACTTAAAAAGATGAAAGTGATTGCGTTTTCTTTTAGATATATCCTCACTCTTTTCCTTGGATTTTTTGCAGCAAGTCACCTGATGGCAGAAAGCAGCAGTTCCATCATATCTGCCAGCAGCATTGACTGGACAAAAAACACTTTTACTTCCGCCGTATCCCTTGACATGGATAAAGCGGGAATCAAAATGCCTTCAGGAAAAAACTCTGCCGTAAACAGAATTGAAAGCGGGCTTCCCGAACTTATAAAAGACCCCCTGCTTTCCCTTTACGTCAATTCCTATCAGCAACTGGGAGATTTGGTCTTTTCTGACGACATTACTCTGGAACAATTGACCGACATCATTGACGCAGGGGAACGTACTCCGGGTGTTTTTGCAAACGGCGGCTCGGAGTTGCGCACCAACCACAAGATTCAGCTGACAAGCATTTCTGACCTGATGATTCGCCACCACATTCCCTACAAAAACGCTAAGCCTATTGAAGATGTGGCAAGCCGTGCCTATAGCGGCATTATCATTGACGCACGGGGCTCGCTTCCGGTTCAGGGTGAATTCATAAAAGATGACGTAAACCCCTGTTTTTTCCCCCAGGTCTGGGATGAAAAGATGAATTTGCTTTATGAGCGCAACATGGGAGACCCCAATCTGGAGCGGATTCAGCAGATGGTGCTCTATCATTGGTCAGACAACGAAGCACTCTATCAGGACAGAATCGGCATGGACCCCCTGCATATTCATGCCCGTAAAGTATATGGACGATTCCGCACCGACCCGGTGATTTCCCGCAAGGATGCGCTTAAAATTCTTGCCGTCCCCGAAAATCTGGAACTCCTGCGTCAGGGCAAGGTGGTCATTCTCTTGGACAAGGACAAGTTGATTGGTTCCGTTGCCGCACCGCTCAAAGACGAGTCCTACTACACCAACTACCGCACCGTAAAACAGCGTTTCTACGCCGATGCTGACGCACCCATTATCATTGATGCCATTCCCGGCCTGCAATTCCTCTATGACTTGAAATTTGTTGCTGACAGCCCTGAACTTCTGCCCAGTGAACTTCCCAAACTGCAAAAACTGGCGGAAGCCCTGAAAGGAGTTAATGCCGACAACGCCTACACGATTCTGGTGGAAGGCCACACCGCCGACGTAAACAAGCCCGAAGGACAGATGCGCCTTTCAGTTCAGCGCACACAGACAATTATTGACGTATTGGTAGAAAACGGTCTTCCCCGCTCCATCTTCTCTTATCGAGGCTATGGCGGAACCCTTCCCATTGCCTCAAATGATACCGCAGAAGGTCGTGCCGCAAACCGACGCGTTGTGATTACCGCCCGTCCTAAGGCAACCTACATTCAGCGGCAGTAAAAGGCAACCAAATCACCTATTATTTTTCCAGCATTTTTGCCAGCAGGCAGACACCCTCCACCATGGCTTCGTGCTCATGGGGGGCGATGCGGGCATAGAGCGTGTCAGGCGTGTCGTCTGGCATGACAGGTACTTTTTTCTGCACGAGAATCTTTCCCGTGTCGCAGCCTGCGTCCACCAGATGAACTGTACAGCCGCTTTCGCTTTCGTGGGCGGCAAGAACGGCTTCATGCACAAAATGTCCCCACATGCCTACGCCGCCAAATTTTGGCAAGAGGGCAGGATGCAGGTTTACAATGCGTCCGCTATATTCTGTAATGATTTTGCCTGAAAGCACGGTGAGCCAGCCCGCCAGCACGATTGCATCCGCTCCAGCTTCTTTTGCAGCGGCAAGGGCGGCATCAGAAACGGCTTGGCGCTTAGCCTCTTTGCTGGCGACCTTTGCATCTGCTGCACCAAGGACGGCAACTGGAGAGACTATTTTTGTCGCTATGCCAGCCTTTTGCGCACGTTCAAGGGCAAAGGCTTTTTTGGTGTCTGCAATCACCACGACAATATGGTAGGGGCAGTCGCCATGAGATTTTTCGTAGTCAATCAAGGCCTGAAGGTTCGTTCCGCCACCGGAAACAAGCACTGCTGCAGTCATCAGTCTACCAACCGTGTGGCTTCGCGGCTGCCTTTGAGTTCAGCACCCAAATCCTTGTCGCTTTCGTCAACGAAGCCGATTTTATAGGCTTTCATGTCGGGAATAGCGAGAGACTTCTGTACATCCGTAGCGAATGAGGCGGCATGCTTGTTGAAGTGGGCGATGATTTCATCTGCCTTGTCAGCGGCAACGGCGAGCACAAAACCAATTCCCATGTTAAAGGTGCCCCACATGCCGTCTTCGTCAGCACCCCGCCTTACCAGTTCGGCAAAAATCGTCGGCTTTTCCCAGCTGTTCTTCTTAATTACGGAAATCAACTGCTTTTTGCCCGGCTCAGGCTTGGCGTACATGCGGGGCACATTTTCGTAAAAGCCGCCGCCAGTGATATGCACCATGCCGTGAATAGCCTTGCCAAATGTCTTGAGCGCATCCATTACCGGGCGCACATAAATGCGGGTCGGAGTCAAAAGTACTTCGCCGATTTTCTTTCCGTCCGCACCAAAGGGCTCGTCAAAATCAGTAACCAGTTTGCGAATCAATGAGTAGCCGTTTGAGTGAGGACCGGTGGAGGAAAGCCCAATCAGCACATCGCCTTTTGCAATAGCCTTGCCGGTAATCATCTCGCTTTTTTCGCCAACACCTACGCCAAAGCCTGCCAAATCATACTTGCCCTTGTCGTAGAATCCAGGCATTTCGGCAGTTTCGCCACCCAGAAGGGCACAGCCTGCGTCCACACAGCCATCGGCTACGCCTTTTACCAGTGCACCGGCAACTTTTGCATCCAGTTCGCCACAGGCCACATAGTCCAAGAAGAATGAAGTCTGCACGCCAGAACAGAGAATGTCGTTTACACTCATGGCAACGCAGTCAATGCCCACGGTGTCGTACTTTCCCATCTGAAAAGCAATCTCCAGTTTAGTTCCCACGCCGTCAGTTCCGCTGACCATAACCGGCTCCTTATAGCCCTTGGGAATCTCAAACATGCCGTTAAAGCTGCCCAGTTCAGTAAGCAGGCCCGGAATTGCCGTGCGCCTTGCGTGTACCTTATATTCGTTTACTGCGTTGTAGCCTTCTTCCACATCAACGCCAGAATCCTTGTAATCAATTTTCTTTGCCATTTCGGTCTCCCTGTTAGATTTTTTGCCTAGAGTTCTACGCCAAGTCCGCCGTTCTTTTCAACATCGTCAGCGAGGCGTTTGCGGAAGTCAAGCAACTTTTGTTTCAGTTCAGGATATTTTATCGCAAGAATTTCCACTGCAAGATAGGCGGCATTTTTTGCGTTTCCAATGCCAACGGTTGCCACGGGAATCTGAGAAGGCATCTGCACGATTGAAAAGAGGGAATCCAAACCAGCAAGCCCATTGCTTTTTCCGGGATTGATGCATTCCAAGGGCACGCCAATGACTGGCAGCACCGTTTCGCTGGCAATTACTCCCGGAAGGGCTGCGGCAAGACCTGCACCTGCAATAATCACTTCGCAGCCGTCTGCCTCCACCTGGGCGATGGTCTTTGTGAGCAGGGCACCCGCCCTATGTGCGGAAATAATGTAGGCCTGATAATCTACGCCAAATTCCTTGAGGATATCAGCGGATTTCCTCATTGTCTCAGAGTCTGATTTTGACCCGAAAAAAATTGCAACTTTCATGCTCTGATACTAGCATATTTTAGGTCAGTTTGTACACTGCGATTTGCTCATCCGCAAGGGCTTCCTGGGAACAGGTCATGTATTTGTAGCCGTCTTTCAGGTCAACTTCCTTAAAGAGCCAGTTGCCGCTAAAGGGAGAAGGCTGATTCATCAACTGAAAAAGGGGAATGTCCGTGGCCTTGGCATAACTTTCCAGCCTTGTCCACAAATCCGTGTCTTTTTCGGGAGAAAGCAACTCCACATCGCAGCCGATAGGCTCGTCAGAAACCGCACACATGGCCCGCTCCCCGGAATGAGACAGGCAGAAATGAAAGTCCAAATCATTCTTAAAATAGGGCTTGCCGTTATCACCATAGGCAATTTTCAGTTCATCCTCAGAAAAACCCGCTTCTTGAATCGCATGGGAAAAAACAACACCAGTTCCCAGACAGGCACGCTTTTCCGCATCACTAGCGTATGAGTCAACTTTTTTCTGACGGTATGCCGGAACTTTTTTGTAGAGTTCGCCAAAGAGTTTCTTGTCTTCCAGCACCTTTGTGTCAAAAATATACACCATCGTTTTCATCGGCAGCCTCCATTAAAAAACCTGCACCAGCGGTCAAGCCTCATTCTTCTTTTCTTATCATAGGATAAAGCCTAATTTTAAATTCGGCAAGGATTTTTTTACGGAGATTTTCCTGGGGCACGAGTCTTTTCTTCTAGCACTTCTGTCATATAGTATGCTATAATCAGCAGAAAGGGATTTAGAGAAACCATTGCCTATGAAGACACTCTTGGATTTTTATTTGTATACACGCTTGCAGCAGGGCTGTCTTATCATCCTTTTTTATATTGCATTCAATTTTTTTTCGGTAAAGCGGCGAAAAAATTACGTCCACAGACTCTTTTCCGCGATTCTTTTTCTTTCGATTTTTGACCTGATTTGCGATATGGCTACGGTGTACACGGTCAATCACCTTGAGCTTGTGCCCGACTGGCTGAATCATTTTCTCCATGTACTCTTTGTGGGAAGCACGGCAGGAATCATCTTCTGCACCCATCTGTATGTTCGCTCGCTGGTGTATACAAACATCAACAAGCCGCTGAAGTATCCCCTTTCTCCCTTGCCCTTCCTGCTTTCGCTTCTGTGCATTACGATTCACTATGAGCATGGAGAGCACACCAATTACTCAGCCGGGCTTGCCGTTTTTTCTGCCTATGCCTGTATCATCCTCTATTTTATTCAGTGCTTCATGCTGCTGGTCAAATACCGCCGCATCATCAACAAAAAACAGTTGCGGGGCATTGTCACCGCCCTCATTTCAATTGTGACGATAACATCAATTCAGGGCATTGTGCACGAATCGCTGATTTCAAGCATCGGAATCACCATGCTGAATCTGGCATTTTTCTTTACGATGGAAAATCCTGATGCCGTCCTGATTGAAGAACTGGAATACGCCCGCAACAAGGCGATGAGGCAAACAAGGCAAAATCAAACTTCCTTGCAAACATGTCTCACGAAATCCGCACGCCTATCAACGCAGTGCTGGGCATGAACGAAATGATTATGCGGGAAAGTTCTGAAGACGCAGTCATTTCCTATGCGGAAAACATTCAGCACGCAGGACATACCCTGCTTTCAATTGTAAACGATGTCCTTGACTTCTCTAAGGTGGAAGAAGGAAAAATGGAGATTCTGCCCACACAATACGAATTGGGCTCAATCATCACCGACCTGGTGAACATGGTTCGACCGAGAACAGAAACCAAGGGCATTGAACTGGAAGTGATTGCAAACGAAGATACGCCCCGTGTGCTTTTTGGCGACGAAATCAGAATCAAGCAGTGTATGCTGAACATTCTGACCAATTCCGTCAAATACACGGAAAGAGGCTCTGTCAGGCTCAGCGTAGACTTTGAGAAAAAAGACAAGGACTCCATTATTCTGAAAATTCACATTTCAGACACGGGCATTGGAATCAAGGAAGAAGACCTTGCAAAACTTTTCCTGCCTTTTAAGCGCATTGAAGAATCCCGAAACCGAACGATTGAGGGAGCAGGTCTGGGGCTTACCATCACCCAGAGTCTCTTGCATCTGATGGGCTCGCACCTGAAAGTAAAAAGCATCTATGGACGCGGCTCTGACTTTAGTTTTGAACTGGAGCAGAAAGTCATTCACTGGGAGCCCCTTGGAAATTATGCCCGCAAGGAAAATCAGAAACAGCAGGAAAAATATCACGAGGCTTTTCATGCGCCAAAGGCCCGTATTCTGGTGGTTGATGACACCGACTTAAACCTTACTGTTTTCAAGAGCCTGCTCAAAAAGACCAAGATTACCATTGATACGGCAACAAGCGGGCGGGAAGCACTGCTCAAACTGGCTTCCACAAGATACGACATGCTCTTTCTTGACCACCTGATGCCCGAAATGGACGGCATTCAGACGCTACACGAGGTTAAAAAACTTTCCGGCATTCCCGATGACTTTCCCTGCGTGGCTTTGACGGCAAACGCTATCTCAGGCTCCCGCGAAATGTTCATTTCCGAAGGATTTACCGACTATCTTTCAAAGCCTGTTTCAGGCACGGATCTGGAGACCATGCTCTTGCAGTATCTGCCCAAAGAAAAAATCATCTTGAAGATTGACCCCAATTTTATTCCTGATGACGACCCCAATGACACACCCATGAATGCCGGAGACAAGCGGCTTTTGCGGAACATGACCAATATCGGCCTGCGCGTATTTGACCTGCATCTTATGGAGACGCTGACAAACTGCGGTGGCTACGAATATTTTTACGACGTTATCAACGACTTTTACTCAGCAATTCAGGACAAATCAGACCTTATCGAATACTACGCAAAAAATCAGGATTTCAAGAACTACACGATTCTGGTTCATGCTCTTAAAAGTTCTGCCCGCATTATCGGAGCCATGCAGCTGCATGAAGAAGCAAAGTATCTTGAAGCCTGTGGAAATGCAGAGAATGCGGCTGAAATTGCAGAAAAAACGCCCGCCCTGCTGGAACACTACCGCTCATACAAACATCGTCTGGAGCCGCTTTTGGGAATGCAGCCCACCACCAAAAAAGACAAGCCCATGATTAGCGCAAATAATTTGGAAAATGCCTTTTCCAGCATCAAGGAATGCGCTCAGGCGGAAGACTTACAGAACATCCAGAACATCGTCAACATGCTGGAAGAATACACCATCCCGGATGCTCAGACCGACATCTACATGAAAATAAAGGCAAAGGTCGCGGAAAAAGATGTGGCTGCAGTCCTTGCCCTGCTCACCTGATACAGGCTATAGATCCGCAAGCATTTCCCGAAAAAAATGATTTTCAATCTTAACGTCATTTAAAAGTTCCCCTGCGTCGCAATAGCGGACGGGAGCATCGTAGAGTCTGCCAAAGGCAATGTAGTCGCCTTTTTCGTCCGAGCCATAGGTGAGGTTGTACGTTTTTCCCCGATACGTAAATTCCAGTGGCTTTTTGACCGCTATCAGAAAATGAAAATCATCTATCGTCATACCACCACCTCGCTGCTAAATGTGTAGACCTGCCCGCCATCTGGCAGGGAGATTTTTTTTGTGTGAATGTCAAAGGCACGGTCAATCAAGCCATCTTCTGCAAGCAAGGCGGGCTGCCCCTGAGCCAGCACCGAGCCGCCGCTCAGGACAATCAGTGAGTCTGCAAAGGTAAGGGCCATCTGCAAATCATGGACAACAAGCAGAATTGTTTTTCCCCGGGCGCGTAATTCTTTTAGCAGCTGCAAAAGTTCCAACTGCTGACGCACATCCAAAAAGGTAAGCGGTTCGTCCAAAATCAAAAGCGGCGTCTCTTGGGCAAGAGCCATGGCAAGCCATGCCTTTTGCTGCTGACCGCCGCTCAGTTCTGACAACTTGCAGTCGCCAAGAAATGCCATGTCCATTTGCCGCAAGGATTCTTCCACAAGGGCGTAATCATTTGTGCTGTATGCGCGGGGAAAATGAGTATAGGGAAAGCGGCCGCGGAGAACCAGTTGCCTCACGGTCAGTTCCGGAATGCGGCGGGATTGGGAAAGGAAGGCAATTTTTTTTGCACGCTCCTGTCCCTTGTATTCCCCCAGATTCTTCCCATCCAAGACTATGCTGCCCCTTTGCGGACGCAGGAATCCGCCGATGGTCTTTAGGAGCGTAGACTTTCCGCTTCCGTTTGGGCCTACAAGCACAGTGATTTTTTCCTTGGGCACAGTACAGGAAAGGTCATGGAGGACAGGCGGAGATTTTCTTGTATAGGAAACCGTAAGGCCTTCAATCTTAATCACGATGCATCTCCTTTTTCTTCAGCAAAAGCATGACAAAAAAGGGCCCGCCGATAAGGGAAAGCAAAATGCCCACCGGAAGTTCATGGGGAGCAAAGACCAGACGGCTCAGCAGGTCGCAGAGCAAGACGAGAGCCACTCCCAGAAGCAGGCTGGCAGGCAAAAGATGACGCATCTCGCTTCCCACAAACATGCGGGCACAATGAGGCACAATCAAGCCTACAAATCCCACCAAGCCTGCAAAACTGATGCCCGCGCCACAAAGCAAAGCCGCAAGTACAAGGGCAAAAAAACGTACCGCCGTAACCGGCAAGCCCAGGGCATGGGCACTTTCCTCCCCCAAGGCAAGCAGGTCTATCTCATGGCGAAGCAAAAAAGCCAGAAGCAATGCAAAAAGAATGACAAGGGCTGCGGGAAAAAGCATATGCATCTGCACGCCAGAAAGCGAACCGATTTTAAAGGTAGCGCGGCTGTAGATAGTGTCTGGCACAAAGACCATAACAGCATCGGAAAGGGCAACAAAACAAGTGCTGGCTGCCACACCTGCAAGAAGAATTGCCCCACGGCTGTTTCCGGCATGTTTTCCCAAAGAGCAGACTAAAAGCAAGGTTCCAAAGGCACCAAAAAATGCGGCAAGAGGTAAAATGCCTGGTGCAAAGGGAAAAAAAGCAGCGCATAGAATGACTGCAAGCCCCGCACCCGCATTCATGCCCAGTACATTGGGGCTTCCCAAAGGATTGTGCAGCACAGACTGGATGATTGCCCCGCTGGCAGAAAGCGAGGCTCCGCAAAGCATGGCCGCACATAGACGGGGAAGACGCACATAGCGGAGGATTTTGTAGGCAGGAAGAGAAGCATCTCCGCGAAAACTGGCCAAAAGCTCAGAAAGAGAAATTGGTACTGCGCCAAGGCAGAGCGACAGCAGCACAAGCAGAAAAATGACAATGAGCGTGCAAAGATAAAAGGCAGAAAGACGGCGCAAGGTAATCATGGCTGTTCTTCCGCCTTGTACAAATCCAAAAACCAGTATTTACCGGGATGACGGAATTTTTCTGCGTTTTCCTGAGGATTGGTCAAATCGACCAGCATCTTTTTGCCGAATGTCCATCCGTCAGCATTTTCAAAAGTCACCGCACGTACAGACGATTTAAAAAATGCACGGGAACCAAGATAGGTGACAGAGGCAGGAATGACGACCTCTCCCAGCGACGTACACCAGACAAAAGCCTGCTTTCCGATACTGGTCATAGCCGCAGGAAAGTGCAGGGTCTGAAGCGCAGGGCAATAGCCAAAGGCCATTTTTTCAATGGTATGGACGCTCTCAGGGATTTCCACTGCCGTTACCCGAGAGCCATAGGCAAAGGATTCCCGCCCGATGACTTCCACCGTATTGGGAATCACCACACTGCCAGACTTGCCGCCGGGAAACTGCACAAGACGCTTCATGTCCTTTGAATAGAGAATGCCGTCACGCACCGAAAAATATTCATTTTCAATTATACGCTCAACTTCCTTACCATCCTGCTGATAGACTTCCCTGCGGATGGCAAGGCTAATCGCCGTTACTCTTGAACAGTTGGCAAAGGCTCCGCTCCTCACCGATGAGACAGAAAGGGGCAGTTCCACCACCCCCGTCCAGCCCGGCGGACAGACGACAAGCTCTCCCCCTGTCTTGTCGTAGAGGATTCCCCCGCTGGAGGCAAAAGAGTCGCTGTTTTCCGTGGCGTTAATGGCAATCAGATTGTCACAGCCCGTAAAGCACTGCCAGCGAATCCTCATGGCTCCGTCCGGGATGACAAGGGAAACAAGATTTTTGCATCCGACAAAGGCTTCCTTATCCATGTCGAACAAGGCAGAAACCGCAGACAAATCCAAGAAAAAACTTGCCTTGGAATTTGCAATCATTGCATCGCGCAAATGTCCCAGCATGTAGGAATCCATGGGGCCTGAAACGACCAAAAGATGTGGGCCCTGCGGAAGGCGTAAGGCGAGATTTGCAGAATCATAAGAGAAGACTTCATGCCGGGTGGCCACTGGCTGGTCAGTCACTGGGGAAAGTTCTTCACCCCCTCCCTGCATCTGACTATTTTGTGCAAAAGCCAGATTTGAGAAAAAAAGCAGCGTACTGAGAATGAAAAATTTTTGGAATGACGCGAGGCGCATAGAGAAAGTATAGCGTAAATGCAGCGAAAAGGAAACTCCAGAGATTATACAAGTCAGGGCAAAGTGAATGAAAAACTCTGTAAAATTATTTCTGCAGACTCTTAAATCGAGGTCGATACTTGTACATAAATCTATTATAGGCTTTTTTTCCAAGAATCCTAATGAGAAACAAATGAACAAACTTTTTTGCTTTTCTCATAACTCCAGGTTTTAACCACGCAGAATTGAAATGATGAATCGCAATCGTATTTTCTGAATCGTACATCATTCCTGAAAATCCATTTTTTGGAGAAAAATACTCATACGTAAGAACTAAATTGCCATCTACATCGTGAATTTTTTCATCATCACATAGTACAAAATCAGTTCCAGTCTCAAAGGCATATTTTAATATAAGCGGAGCAATAACACGGTTTTTCGTGCCGTTCTCATTCAAAAAAGACTGCCGGTCATACCAGTCAAGTGCATTCTTTAACCATGGAGTACCTTTTTCTGCCCCTACAACCGCAGCTTCAGGAAGTCCTGTATACTCATAGCTAAAGAAACATTTATATTTAAAAAAGTCTTCAAACGAATCCAGCACTTCAACATCGGAATCAAGATAAATTCCACCAATTGTATACAAGGCATAAAAACGAACATAATCAGCAACAACGGCAAAGTCTCCAGAATTATATGCCTGCTCCACCCACTTGTTGCGATGAATGTCAAAATTCTTCGTGCTCCAATGAATTATTTCATAATCGGGAAACTGCTTTTTCCACGAATTGATGCACCGTTGTATTTTCTTTGGAAACGGGTCATCGCTCAGCCAACAGAAATGGATTATTTTAGGAATCATATAAAGCACCTCCATGAAAATTCTTTTCCAGTGATTTTTTCCCATAAAAAAATATAAGACTTATTACTTAGAAGAATGAAAAGCGATAATCTAGGTTTTGCATACAGTATTTTCATTTTTCTTGAAATATAGAGATTTCCGTATTTTGCACAATTAAGATTCACAGAGACATGTTCGCAGAGAGACTCATCCTCACCCGATGAAGATGGCAAAGCACGATACTCTGCACCACAAAGAGCCTCATATTTGTAGATTCCTATTCCCGCAAATGCAGAACGGACTTTTACATAATCGTTTTTCCAAAAAAAACTAGTTAATTCATCAATATTAAAATGTCGTTCTTTAAAAGAAAAAGATTTTTTTTCTGACTCATAAGGTATATAAGCGTAGTTATCATAATATTTTGAAAAGAAAGGAATAATCGAACAAAGCATGCCGTTGGCAAAAATCGCACTCCAATCATCAGGTGCATTTACAATTGCGGAAAATATTTTTTTGGGAAAAATTTTATACACATCTATGTCAATTACTATCACATAATCAGAAACAATATTGTTACCTCTAATGAAAGAGAGATATCTGTTTCGGAACTGAGCCATTTTATTTATACGGTAAAAAGATGTGGTTGGATTTTTTCCACTTTCAATTTTTTTTGGGATGGTTATTTGTTTTGTATCTTCGGAAAGAACGCAGACATTCTCATTTAACTCACTCCATTGCTTCAGAGTTTCTTTTGTGCCGTCCACACTATCATTTTCAACTACAATAATCTTTGAATCAGAAAAAAATCCACAAAGTTTCTCAATTTGAGGAATATTTCGTTTTAAGGCAGATTTGCAATCCCTGGCAAGAATGCAGACCACAACATTTTTATCAATTTTTTTCATAATTCAGTCCTTTATTAAAAACAAGTAAGATGTATAGGGAACTGCTTTTCCGTTTAACATCGAATATCCAAACAATGCCACAGAAACAACACAAACGATCAGAATACAGTGCATAGTTTTCCAAGATGGCTTTATTTTTAAATTTGCAAACATTGGAATCATCATAGCCTCAAAACTCATGGACATTCTGGCGGACAGTACCGTATTTCCAAGGAAAAATATATAAATGAAAAATCCGACTAAATACGCATTGAAGTACACGCTGCTGACAGTTCTTTTTTTATTAAGTAATAAAAAGCTTGAAATGAAAACAAGTCGTCTTATCAGACCTACCGTAAGAAGAGAAGATCCTTGTTCGTTCAAATAAATAAATAATCGCTGAAAAAAGAGATTTTCAACTTTTGAAGATAGAAATGAAATCAAATGCAAAATGACAAAATCAAAAATAAAAACTCTAAAAATGTAGAATCCAACCACCAGTAGCAGAACAGTCTTTACTGAAATCTCCCTGTCACAAATAAAATACATGAAAATAAAAAGCAGTGATGAAATATGCATTGAAAAAGCTAAAGCAACAAAAATTAAAAAAAATAAAAAATTTCTTTTTTTCGCAGACTCTAAAGCAAAAAACAAAAAAGAAATCGCAAACCCCTGTCTGATTGTATTCCATTCAGCCATCACATATAAAAGGCAGAGATACAGGAAAAGAGCGAAAAGCGGATTTTTCAATTTTGAAAAAAACATACATTTGCCAATAACGGAAAAGAAGGCTATAAAAAATACGAATAGATTAAAATCTTCAGAAATATAATTTCGACAAAAGTATATCAAAGCAGAAAATCCGAACTCAATTCCTTTAGTATCACCAGAATTAAATATTTTCTTATACGACCAATAATCAGTTTCGATTCCGTAACGAAATCCAGCCAAGGCAAATAAAAACAATCCAAGCATCCAAAATGAAATAGGGTTTGCCATCACCTTACAATTTCGATCATAAGATGAGAGTGAGAAAAGAAGAAATATTGCTGCTATCGACAAATAAAAAGACATTTCTCGCTTCTCCACTTTTATCTTCTCAGAAAATCCCTGAGTCTTTTTGAAATTTCCACTCCAAGAATTTTTATGACTCTTGAAATAAACTGACGCTTCCTAAACTCAGTGAAAATGGAAATCTGAAACTTCTCCAACTCAGATGCCCCCTCCACGATGACAGGATTTTGTACATCAAGTTTCTTAGAAGACACTCTTTGCGAATCAAATATTGCTTTTTGTACGTTTGAGCAATGTTCTCCAGAGCCATCAAATCCTTTGTTTATGACAAGCGTTTGTGTTGGCATAAGAACATTTTTTTTCGTTACAGATAGATAAATAGATCGGGTTACATCAGATTTTTGAATCTCATCGTGCAGCATAGCGGGCATCATTTGCACAGAATTCACAGTATCGACTCTAACACCCTTGTTTTTACAAAAATCACTCAAAAATTCAGGGGTAAGATTTTTAGAAAGTCTCTCTTCCCTGTCTTTCCAAATTCCATATCCCCACGCAGAAAAATACTGATGCTGCAAAACGCAGTCTTTGTCCGTTTTCCAGTCAATCGGATAGGAATATCCGCAAATCGCATATACAGAATCATCGTCTTTGTATTTTTCAAGTCCATCATTTATAAATTGAAGAAAATATGGACTGAAAACATTGTCGTCTTCGGTATAGATATATGCATCATATTTTGAAAGGGCGTATTCTTCCAAATCAAGACTGTTTTTGCTTGAGCCAAAATTTTCTGAACGTTCAAAACAGGTGACTTTCCTAAATCCAGAAATTGTCGGAATATAACACTTTATTTTTTTCCAACCTTCTGCATATTTATCTGCCGGCGGATAATCAAGACCGATGATAAGCTCTGTTTCACTTGCAAGCATGTTCTTCGAGAGAGAATCAATGCAATTTTTGAAATGCTCATACCTGTTCAGGGTAGGAACAATTACAGGATAATATGTCATAGAAAAAAATCTCCCATAAAAAGTTTGCAACGCAAACTTTGCAAAGATAAAAACTGACGCTATCTCAGGCAGTTTTTATCATGCCTCCTCATTCTAAATTCAGGATTCAATTTCTTTTCTTTGACATTTCTATTTTTGAGGGAGAAAAAGAGATTTTAGCAAGAGGCTAGAATCGCCCCAGTTCTGCAAGCAGATTCACCAGCGCCTGCCACCAAAGCGAAGACGTAAATCTTTTTGTGAACGCAGACGGCATAAGAAAGCGTTGCATTTCAAAAAGGAAATCTTTCTGTAAGTTTTCCACTTCCTTGATTCGCCCATCATACAGTGCCTTGAATTGTTCAAACTGGATCTTTCTGTCATCAAGCTTTTGCAGAAGAAGAGCCCTGTCAAGCAAAACATTCTTCTTGTAAAGCCAGTGAATATCCCAAAGGTCGCGCATTTTTATCCTGTTCGGACGGCGGGCAAATGCAATCACTTTGTCACAGAAAATTTCTTCAAGGCTTTCGGCAAAAATCGGCATATCAGAGGTTCCAAAGTCAAGACCGTAAAAATTGCGCAGAAACTGTACTTTTCTGTCTCTGCTCGGCAGATGGCAAATGTCAATATTAATCTTCCGGCTCGGAAGATTTTTCTGCTCAGGCTTTGTGACTACCTTTATTTTCCATGTGTCGGTGTTTCCTTCTTCCTTTTTGGGTTCAGAAACTGAAACATCAAAGCCGTATTTTTCTTTTATTGCCTTGTGTATTTCTTCGCCGAAATCTGCAAGGTCAGCCTTTGAAAATTCAAATCCGCCTGTAAAATCCAAATCCTCACTCAAACGAACAGAACCATAACAGTCACGAAGGCAGGTTCCGCCCATAAAGGTAAGGTTTCCTAAAAAGTCAGATTCAGCCATTACGCGAAGGATTTCATAGTGAAGGACTTCCTTCTCAACGACAGTCCGCAAAGGCACATAATCTGCATTTTCCAAAAGGATTTTATCAACTAGCACATCAAAATCAGTCATTTTTGTCAGCCCCCAAAATCAAATCTTTATTTACCAAATCAAGAGACTTTCGTTTTGCACTCACCATATCGCGGTAGGCAAGAGTGGCATCAGCCTTTAAGAGCCCTGTTCTGCGGTCAAGATGAATATTTTTGGAAATCGTGCTGATTTTTTTCTGTGTGTGAATGAACTCAACAGAACCGAAGTCACCGCAATCTATTATTCCAGACCTGCCGCCAGTCATAACGACAAGCCAATTCATCATCTGCTGTGAAATAAAGCCTTCCTCACACAAAACAGATTCCATGCTTATGTAGTTAAGCGAGTTTCCCCTAAGTTTAGAGACAACTTTTGGCAAGACAATTGAACTGTCAAAACTTACCTTTGCATAAAGGAAGAGTCCGTTACAAATCCTTTTTAAAAAGCCAGCCTTTACACAACGCGAAAGAATCATGTTGATGTTCTGCTCGGCTTTTCCCGCAAGAAACACCTTCAATTCTTTTCGCGAAAACACAAAATGTTCCGATGAAGCGATTTGCGAAAGCATTTCCCTTAAATAAACCACACTCTGCATACTTTACAAAATATAACAGTTTTTGTTATATTTTGTAAAGTTCTTTCCTTCCCCCAAAATAAAAATGTCAAAGAACATGTGGCAGTTCATAAATAAAACCGCCTTTATCTCACCGCTAGAATCACGTAAAACTTACGCTTTTCCAGCTACTGAATGCTTGCTGTAGAATACAACAATATCTTCAAAAGTTTTTCTATTCCGAATTTTTATTCATAATCCGATTCTTTTCCCCAAAGTTTTTGAAAACGCTGCATTTCTTTTTCTTTTTTAAATGCTTCAAAAGCCTTTTTACAATCATATTTAGGAACATAACCAAGTCTTTCACGTGCATTAGAAATATCTAGAATAAACTGCGGTGAACTCGGCATTTCAGGCCGATACTTTAAAACAGATTTATTCAAAGATGGTGAAAAAACTTCAAGCATTATTTTTATTTGCTCTTCAAAAGGAAGTGGGAAATCATTTCCTACATTAAATATTCCTGAGTTATCACTTTTTAAACAACACTCGCAGAGCTGAATAAAATCGTCTACATATACAAATTCCTTTTGATTCTGAGGATTTCCCCAAATCTCAATCGGTTCTCCAAGTTCAGCCTTTTTCATAAGGAAACGATAGCCAAGCATTTTTTTCTTTCCATCAACATAGTAGTAAGGATTTGGATGATATGCATAAATAGTCGGAAGTCGAAGTATAAATGCTTTTATTCCATATTCAGCTTCAAAATGACGAATTAATCCAACAGCAGAATTCTTTGAGATTGAATAAACAGCATGATCCCCCTTCAGTGGATAACGCATCTCACTATCTTCAGGGATTGGAGTCGTAGTTCCTCCCAGATATAATACATCTGAAACAGATTGACTAAATATAAATTTTTCTACACCTGTTTCTCTCGCATATTCTAGCACATTTAATGTTCCAGTTATATTTGAATTGATATATTCATAAGGATTATACCCTTTCATATGTGCAGGCATTGCTCCTGCAAAATGAAGAATTGCAAAAACATTATTCTTAGGAAGTTTTGAAAAATCATATTTATTCTGAATAGTTAGGGAAATATATTTCATATCATTTTCAGAAAAAAATCCATTGTCACTTTCACGTCGCCCGACAGCAACGACTTCATAGCCTTTTTCTTTTAGTGCCATCGCAGTATAAGCACCAACAAGTCCTGTTGCACCAAGAATAATAATTTTCTGCATAAAAAACTCCTATACCAATTCAAACTCATTAAGCATTTCATTCACCCGTTCTTTCGGATTGAACATAAGAATATCCAAAATTGAAAGCCCCGGAACAAAATCATTTTTCAGCTGCTTGTACGGCGTTATCTTTGTCTTTACGAACGACAGTTTAATGCCGCTTCGGGCAAAGTCATTTTTGTCGTAAAGTTCTTGACCGCCAATTGCATTGTAATATTCATCAACTCCCAGCAATTTGCAGATATGTATAACTTTGTCTTTTCCTTTTAGGCTGTTGCCTTTCTCAATTTCAGACGAAAGAATTATTTTCGTATCAAAATCAAGATAATCAGCCACAACCTTTATGCTGTTATAGAGAAAGTTTCCAAGATTGCTTTTATCATAAGAAATAATCTTCTCTGCAAGCTCCATACATTCTTTGAAAAACGGTGCCTTCGCATAATTGAATTGCAATAATTTTCTGAAATTCGAAAAATCATCTTTTATGGCGATTTTGTTTATCAGTTTATAAGAGCCGGCCCCATCCAGAGCAAAGGTAAACAGCTTTGACTTGCCCTGAACGAGAAAGTTATTCCTGTTTATCCATCCACCTTTTATGTACGCTACATCATCGTAGACAACATAGGTGTCAACAGCGTTCATAAGTTGCCAATAACCGAGATAGGGTAAAAAATACGGCTGCATTATTCCGAGTTTCATCTTCTCACCACCTGCAACACCCTCTCCACATCCTCATCCGTCAAATCCGCATACATCGGAAGGCACAACACCTCGTCCGCAAGCTTCGTAGCCACAGGAAGATTCTCAACCCTTGCAGATTCCAGTCCGCGATACACAGGAAAGTTACTAATCAGCGGATAGAAATACCGTCTGCCCAGAATATTGTGTTCCTTTAGCTTTGCATAAAGAGCATCTCTACTCATGCCGTATTCTTTTTCCGTAATAAAAATCGGGAAGTAAGAATAATTGTGGCGCACACCCTCAATGTCTGGAAGGAACCTGATTCCTCTCATATCTTTCAATGCTTCTCTATACATTTCTGCAACATGCTTTCTTCTTGCAACGGCATCATCTACCTGCTTCAAGTTCAGCAAGCCCCAAGCGGCTCTCAACTCGTCCATCTTGCTGTTTATACCAGGGGCAACAACGGTGACTTCATCTGCAAAACCAAAGTTTTTAAGGTAATCAATGCGCTTCTTCGTCGCCTCGTCACGACAGACCAGAGCACCGCCCTCTACCGTGTTGTAGACTTTTGTCGCATGGAAAGAAAGAGTGCTCATGTCTCCGTTTTCAAGGATGGACTTTCCGTTTACCGTAACGCCGAAAGCGTGGGCCGCGTCGTAAATCACCTTAAGACCATAAATGTCCGCTACTTCCTGAATACGCTTGGTATCGCAAGGAGTTCCATAAACATGAACAGGCATGATTGCGGTCGTTCTCGGTGTAATTGCCGCCTCTATTTTTTCGGGGTCGATATTTCCCGTTTTTTCGTCCACGTCAACAAAAACAGGCTTTAAGTTGTTCCACCAAATTGAATGCGTCGTTGCTACAAAACTGTACGGTGTCGTAATGACCTCGCCCGTAATTCGCAAGGCCTGCAAAGCCGTAATCAGAGGGAGCGTCCCGTTGGTGAAAAGCGAAAGATAAGGAACACCCAAGTATTCCGCAAGGGTTTTTTCCAACTCCTTGTGGTAATGTCCGTTGTTCGTAAGCCACTTGCGGGAGAAAATATCTTCAAGAAGAGATTCAAACTCCTTCACATCTGGTAAAAGGGGGCTTGTTACTGTGATTGTTTTTTGATTAGTCATTTTCAACTCTTTTCCCCCACAATTTTTTCGCTCATAATGCTTTTTAAATATGAAAAAGATTCGAGTTTCAGAAGGACAGAACCTATCAAATACACAAAAACTCCCATCGGAATCTGAATACAAAGCCGTATACAGTCATTCATCTGAACAAAATTCAAAATTGAAACAATAAGTCCCATTGCAACGGCAAGCATAATCATCGGAAAAATATCTCTTACCTGCTCAAGATATCCATAGTTCAAAAGCGCTTTATTCGGTCTTGCGTTGATTATTTGGGAAATAACGCTCGTAAAAAGAAGACTATAAGTCATCACCATCACACCGAACCACATTGTCGCAAAAAGAACAGTCATTCCTAGCAGTTTCTTTGCAATTTCAAGTTTTAGAAATAAATCACTTCTTCCAAGTGCAGTCAGTGCATTCAGATTTGCCGTATGAATTGGATAAAACATATAAGTTATGCAAAAAATTCTCATAAACGGAACGCATGGGAGCCATTTATCGGTCAGAAGAATTTTCACTACAGAAGAAGCACACGCAGAAAGCCCTATTAGTAAAGGTGCAATGCAATAGGTACTTGTCTTTATAGCGCGACGGGTCATCTGTTTTACGCGTTCCCTATCATCCTGTGAACTTGCCATCACAGGTAAAAGGACGCTGCTAATAGAACTGTTGAGATTTGAAACAAACGCGCTCGGAAATAAATTTCCTTTGTTGTAGAATGCCAAATCATTTGGAGAATACTTTCTTCCAATAATCAGCTGCCGCAAATTTGCGTATGTAGTATCGATTAAAGCTGAAGCAAGCATTTTCCAGCCAAAAGAAAACAAAGTCTTCAATCTGCTGAATGAAAATTCAAAATTTGGTCTCCAGAGGACTGTAATCCACAAAATCAGCGTATCAAGAAAGAGATTTGAAATCTGCTGAACAACCAAGGCCCATATGCCAAATCCATGATATGCCATCCAAATGCCAAGAATTGCAGCAAAAACCGTTCCGCTTAATGTTGCGAAAAAGAATTTCTTAAATTGAAGCGTCTTTGACACATAAGCCTGCTGAATATTTTTTACACCTGAAATTAAAATAGTAATTCCTAAAACGCGTATAACAGGTACAAGTTCATCATTTTTATAAAAATGTGCCAGAAATGGTGCAATTGCAAAAAAGAGCACGTATAGCACAATGCAAAACAGTACATTTGTATAAAACACAGTTGAAAAATCAATATAATCGGCATCTTTTTTCTGAATCAAAGCCGTTCCAAGCCCCGAATCAACAAAAACATTTAAGATGTTTATGAAAACAGTAATCAATGCAATTGAGCCAAATTCTTCAGGTGAAAGAAGCCGTGCAAGCACAATTGTCACTAAAAATGCGACAACCTGCGCACCAGTTCTTTCGAGGAATCGCCATAGCAGATTTGAAATAAAGATTTGCGGAGAACGGCTCATAATCCAATCTCCCGCAAAATCTTTCTATTCATCTCACCTCGCTCCCTGTCAAACACCCACCCCCATTTGTTAAAATACCGCACTGCGCTCTTAATATGCACAATCAGCATGGTGCGGCTCCTGTAACTCTCCCTGGCATGGTCATGCACAATCTTCACCCCAGGGTAATACAGCGTTTTTGCTACACGGTGCAGGCGACGGATTAAATCAAAATCTTCACAGTACATAAAATAGCCGTCATCAAAGAAAATATCGTTTTCCTGTAAGGTAGCAAGTCGCATGAACATAAAACAGCCGCTCAAACAAGGCGGGTTCATCACTTTGTCGTATCCGCTCATTTTGAGGCAGTAGCGATTATCCCGCTTTCTTCCCCAACTCTTTGGCAGAAAACGGCGGAAAATAAGGTCAGCCGGCGTAGGAAGCAGTTTGCATAAATATTGCAGTCCACCGTCTGGGTATTCCACCCGGGGAAGTACATAGGCGGTGTCTTTGTTTTCATCCATAAAGCGAATAAGTTCAGGCAAAACTTCTGCGCCAAAATAAATATCAGGATTTAAAATCAGGTGATAGTCTGCCCCCTGCTCTACCGCCTCTTCCATGGCAAGATTATGGCTTGCACCGTAGCCCAGATTTTCGTTGTGTATGTAGCGGATTTCAGTTTTCGAATTCCTCGCCGCATTTGCGTATTCTTTTTCCAGAATCCGCCATTTATCGTTGGGTGAGTTGTCAATTACATAAAAAATCCTGACACATCCGGAAGCTACGACAGACTTAAAAAGGGAATCAATCTGATTTTTCGAGGTGTTAAACAAAACTACACTTGCCGTCAGCATATCCTTTCCGTCCGGTCATCCTGCACATAACCCAGTCTTTTTTCGCTTACAAGTTCAGCATCATTTTCATACACCACGCGAAAGCCAATCTCAAGTTTTTTTGCCAAGTCTGCATACCAGGCAATCACATCCTTCCGTATCTCATCCGCACCAAGCCGCACCGCTTGCACGCCTGCAACACAAGAGTCCGACAATTCCGCCTGCAAGTCTGCATTCGTTTTGGCACAGAAATACAACAGCACTTCACCATCATTTTCCTCCGCCGCAGCGTCAAACAAGCCATTCAGCACACTCTCCAGAAGAAGTTCATGTACACCATGGGGAAAGAGCACAATGTTCTTCTCTGTAAAAGAACCGCTGTCCGCACTTCTGAGAAAGTCATGCATGACAGTAAGTTTTTTCTGTTGAAATAATTCTGGGGCAGCACCGCAGAGAACAGCGTAACCTGTCAATCTATTCCTCGCTAAACACTGTTTTACCGAATAAACGAGATAAAACATGATAAAACAATTATTATTAAGGAGTATATACATTATTTTAGAAGATTTCAATAGATTTATCGCTAAAACAATGTTCTTTTATTAAAATAATATCTTATAAAAAAGTATGGCTTTACAGGATGTATTCATCAAAAATCTGAAATTTTACAGAAAAGAAAAATCCGTCTCTCAAAAAGACTTGTCTATCGCGCTGAACAAGGGATTCAACTACATCAATTCTATAGAATGCGGAGCGTCTTTTCCGCCGCCACATGTCATTGATGAAATTGCAAGACTCTTAAAAATCGAACCTGAAATTCTTTTCTCCAAATCGGCCTGTCCTGAAAACATCCGCGATACAGAAAAAGCATGCCTTTCCCCATCGCTCAAAGAGGATTTAATCAGAGGCATAACAAACGAGATTGAGCGGATTTTAGGTTAAAGCAAAAGTTGTAATCTTCCGAGAAACATTCTGTTTTTTTTTGGGGGGGGGATGATTTTTGCAGGCACATCGCCACAGATGGCATAACGAAGATTCTTCCTTAAAAAAATTCAAGCCCGCAAAGATGCGGGCTGAAAAGCGTGACGGCGGTTTTACTGCCGCCGAACTTCGGTTTGCCAAGGACGGCAAAACAAAGTCACTTACTCCGTGGGACGCTTCTTTAGGTTTTTGCTTTCTTTGACCGCCTGTCCTTCGCCAACCTGCTGCTCCATCATGGCACGCACTTTAAGCGGCAGGCCAAAAAGGGTGATGAAGCCCTGAGCATCGTGGTGGTCGTAGAGGTCGCCTGTAGTGAAAGACGCAATGCTTTCGTTGTAGAGGCTGTACTTTGACCATGAACCTGCGCCACGGATTGAACCCTTGTAGAGTTTGAGGTTGACCCAGCCGGTACAGGTTTCCTGCGTCTTATCCACAAAAGCCATGCAAGCGTCCATCAGCGTGGTGAACCACTTTCCATCGTAAATCAATTCGCTCATACGCAGGGAAACCTGCTGCTTGTAGTGGTAGGTGTCGCGGTCAAGGCAGAGGTGATCCATCATCTCGTGAGCGGCGTAAAGAATCGCTCCACCCGGTGTCTCGTACACACCGCGGCTCTTCATGCCCACGCAGCGGTTTTCGCAGATGTCAACCAAGCCAACACCGTTTCTTCCGCCGATTTTGTTCAGTTCGGTCATCAGTTCAAGACCGCCCATCTTCTTTCCGTTTACGCTGACGGGAATACCCTTTTCAAATTCAATCTTAACGTACTCGCCAGCTTCGGGAGCATCTTCCGGGCAGACCGTGTTTTTGAGCATGTGCTTGTAGTTTGGCTCATTTTCAGTCTTTTCCAGCTCCAGACCCTCGTGGCTGATGTGCCAGATGTTTTCGTCACGGCTGTAAGACTGGTCTTTCTTCATCGGAACTTCAAGTCCGCGGTCTTCCAGGAATTTGATTTCAGCATCACGGCTGTCCATGTTCCACTTTGGGTCACGCCATGCAGCGATTACCCGCAGGTCAGGAGCAAATGCCTTGATTGCAAGTTCAAAACGAATCTGGTCGTTTCCCTTACCTGTTGCGCCGTGACAGATAGCCGTAGCACCTTCCTGCCTTGCATACTCAACCAGAATTTTTCCGATAAGGGGACGAGCCGTTGAAGTGCCCAGCAGATACTGGTCTTCATACTTGCAGTTTGCCTTTACTGCCGGCCAGATGTATTCTTCAATATATTCCTGCCGGGCATCCACAACATAGCAGGCTGATGCACCAGTCTTTACCGCCCGTGACTTGATTTTTGGCCAGTCATCGCCCTGACCAACATCAATACAAACTGCGATAACATCGTAGTCATAATTTTCTTTAAGCCAGGGAATGATAACCGTTGTGTCCAATCCACCTGAATACGCAAGGATAACCTTTTCTTTTGCCATATAATGCCTCGATTTACCTAAAAATGAATATTTATGCAATAACTCTACCGTTTTTGCATATTTTATGCAATAGACAAAAACAGAGCACACAGGTATCTGCGTTGAAAAGTCTAGTTGAGTATCATGCGGTCACTGAGAGAGTCACCTTCTTTTGCCGTCTGGAATTTCTGCATCAAATCCTGCACCTGAAGGTTTTTCTTTTCCTCACCACGCACGTCAAAGACTACATTTCCGTCCAGCATCATAATCAGGCGGTTGCCGTACTGAATGGCGTGACGCATGTTGTGGGTAACCATGAAAGTGGTCAGATAATCTTTTTCTACAAAGTGCTGCGTCAAATCCAAGACTTTCTGCGCCGTCTTTGGGTCAAGGGCAGCGGTATGCTCGTCAAGCAAAAGCAACTCAGGTTTTTGCAGCGTAGCCATAAGCAGGGTAAGAGCCTGACGCTGACCGCCAGAAAGCAGCCCAACCTTGCTCTTCAAGCGTTTTTCCAAGCCCAAATCCAGCATGGCGAGTTTTTCACGATACAAATCCCTTTCTTTATTCAGAATACCCCAGCCAAGGGTGCGTCTTTTTCCCCGGCGCATGGCCATGGCAAGGTTCTCTTCTATCTCCATGTTGCCAGCCGTACCCATCATAGGATCCTGAAAGACACGACCAAGATATTTTGCCCGCTTGTATTCCGGCATATTGGTCAGATCATCGCCATTCAGAACAATTGAACCTGTATCACAGGTGTGTACGCCAGCAATCAGATTGAGCAGCGTAGATTTTCCCGCGCCGTTTCCGCCGATAACCGTAATAAAATCTCCGTCTTCAATCGTAAGGCTAATGTCGTGCAGAGCCCTTTTCTCGGTAATCATGCCCGCGTTAAAGGTTTTTGAAACATGAGTAATCTGAAGCATTAGAGCCCCTCCCTGCGCGAGGCAACGACTCTCTCTACACGTGTATTCACCGCATTCTTTGAAACTTTCAATTCACTTTCGTACCTGCGTAAAAATGCATGTGCAAACCACTTTCTTATCACCGGTATGGAAAGGGCTATGGCAACAATAACCGCCGTCAGCAACTTCAAGTCCGTAGACTTCAGGCCCAGCTGCAGGACAATTGCAATGATGATGCGGTAAACAATTGAACCGAGGATTACCGAAGCCAGCGTAAACCAGAAAGGCAGGAAGCGACCAAAATAGCCGAAAATCACTTCGCCAAGAATGATGGAAGCCAAACCCACGACAATCGTACCAGTACCCATGCCAACATCGGCATAGCCCTGACTCTGGGCTACCAGTGCGCCGCTCATGGCGATAAGACCGTTACTCAGCATGAGTCCCAGAATCTTCATGGAATCAGTGTTTACGCCAAGGGCACGAACCATGCGGGGATTGTTTCCCGTTGCCCGCAGGCTTGCGCCAATTTCCGTTCCCAAAAACCAGTAGAGTGCCGCCACCAGAACCAGACAGAAAATCACGCCAACAATCAATGAGGCCTGGTTTGAAGTCACGTGAGCCGCCTTCTGCAGGCTGTTCATCAAGGTAGTCACACCCAAGAGAGGGGTATTTGCTTTTCCCATGACGCGGATATTGATTGAATAGAGGGCAATCATGGAAAGAATACCGGCAAGAATCTCATGGATTTTAAGTTTGGTATGCAAAAAACCTGTCACCAGACCTGCAAGCAATCCTGCAAAGAAAGAAACGCACAATGCCACAAGCGGATGATATCCTTTAACGATTAAGATTGCACAAGTTGAACCGCCCAGTGCAAAGGAACCGTCACAGGTCATATCGGCAATATTCAAGATACGGAAGGTCATAAAAACACCTACCGTCATAATTCCCCACAGAACGCCCTGAGCAACAGCGCCCTGCATCGCAAGCAAAATACTAGTCATGCTTTCATTATAGAAAATATCACTGATTTATACAACAGACACGATTTTTTCCACGATGGCATCCCGCACTTTGTCGGCAATCTGCTGAGAAGTCAAGTCCTTGTAGTCATCATAATAAATCGGCTTGAGGAAATGCACTTGTGTCTGCACCGGCTTAACGGAATTGAATTCAAAGGGCTTGTAGGAATCCACCAGAGCCACGGGAACAATAGGGCATTTTGCCCGAATGGCACACTTAAAGGCACCCGGCCTGAACTGCTGCACGTTGTTGTGATTGTGGTTGTACTTGCCTTCCGGGAAGATGACAAAACGCTTTCCTCCCTTAATTTCATCGGTAATAGCCGTTATGCCCTCAAACTGACTGCGCATGCTTGTCCTGTCCAGCCGAAAGCCGTGAATCAGCGACACAAATTCATCGGCAAAAGGAAGCCGTGAGCGTTTTTTGTCGATAACAACACTGCAGGGAGTGGGATGAGCACCAATAACCCCCAGGGCATCATACTTTCCCTGATGATTGGGAAACATGACGTAACTGCCCTCCTTGGGAAGGTTTTCAAGACCGGTAACAAGCGTAGTAATATTCGCGGCCTTTTTCATCACTTCAATGTAATGCAGGATAGTCTGATAGTTCTGTTCCTGACTGTAGGCTTCCGGGTGACGTTTTGCCACGTGTCCTTTATGCAGAAAAGTAATGGCGGAAGGAAATGCCCTGATTATCGTGTAGAAAATTCGTATCATACCCTTACCTTTTCTTAAACTGAGAACCGATTCTGTCCATTTCCTCAAAAAAATGGGGAAAACTTACGGCACAGCATTCCGCATTGTGCACAATAATCTGCTCATCTACAGGAAGCCCCAAGCCCAGACAGGCCATAGCCATGGCTATACGATGGTCGCCGTAACTTTCGCAGATGCCGCCATGGAGAGAGAATGCGGGATTGGACGAACCGTCTGCAAGCACGGGCGAGTGTCCGTTGATGATTAAGAAATCCTCGCCTTCTTCCACATGAGCCCCCAATGTCTGGAGTTCTTTTGCAAGCACGGAAATACGGTCGGTCTCCTTGCGGCGGCAGACGGCGGCATCTTCCAGCACAACCCTTCCCTCGGTAAAGCAGGCAATAACCGCAAGGGCACAGATGGCATCAGGAAAGCCAGACATGGCCACATGCAGTTCTTTTTGCGGCAATTTTTCCGTGGAAAGGCGGCCAATACCATCCCCTGCCTTTTTTCCGCCGCGAACGGTGAGCGTTTCTTCTTCCCTGTTCCAGGTAATGTCTGCGCCTATGGACTGCAAGATAGCCACAATGGCATCGTCACCCTGAGTTCCACTTCCGTCGATGTTTTCTATGACAACTTCACTGTCGGTAAGCAGAGCCGCAATCAGCGGAAAGGCAACAGCCTCCCAGTCACTGGGAATCGTGCGCTCAAAGCCCTTGCATTCTGCTGGCGGCACCACGGTAATATGATGAAAATCAGGGGAAACAGTCACCTTTGCTCCCACGGTCTCCAGCCATTTTTGGGTCATGGTAAGATAGGGCGTTTCTTTTGGATTAGTCAGCTCAATTTCCATGGGTCCAGTCATACGGATAGCTGCCAGCATGAGACCAGTGATGTACTGGCTGCTTACACTGCCTTCCGTAATGATTTTGCCTGACTTGGAAACAGGTCCACGCACCACCAGGGGACAGCACTTGCTTCCAGGCTGAGTGACAAAGGCCTCTCCGCCCATCTGGCGAATCACATCAACCACATGGTCAACAGGCCGCTTGCGGATGCTTTCATCCCCCGTAAAAACAGACCAGCCGTCAAGGGTTGCCGCCACGGGAGCCATAAAATACAAAAGCGAGCCGCTGTTTCCTACATTGACAACATCATCGGGCAGATGCATGTGCTTGCCTGCACCTTCCACAATCCAAGTAGAGCCGCAGAGACCTTCCGTATTCAAGTCAAGGTCAATTTCCGCACCAATCAAAGGAACTGCAGCAGCCGTGCTCAGACAGTCTGCACTGGGCAGGGGATTATGAATGATGGATCGACCTTCCGCAAATGTTGCAAGAATCAGCGCACGAATGGTGTGTGATTTAGAACCGGGAACACGAATGTGTCCCGCAAGTGCCTGTCTTTTTGCAATAACGTCCATATATAAAATTGTAACACAGATTGCAACTTTTTGTCATCTCTTTTATTCTAATAGGATATGGCAAGAACGTATGATGACAGCATGTTTATAGACACATTTGAGCACGAATACACATGGCTGAACGGTTTTATGCGCAACGTGCATCGTTTTTCCACCCGTTCCGCCGTCATCGACCCTGACCAGAAAAAAAACTGGACTTACGCGGAACTGAATGCCGAGGCAAACAGACTCGCCCATGCCCTGAAAAAAGACGGCGTGCAAAAAAATGACCTCGTGATGACCGCCCTGCGCAACTCCCCTGCTTTCTGTACCTGTTACATTGCCCCCAGAAAAATCGGAGGCATCCTGCTTGCGGCAAACTACAATCTTGCGGCGGGAGAACTTGCCCTGCTCATCACCCACAACAAGCCAAAAATCATCATCTATTCCGCAAACATCAGAGACGTCATGGTTCAGGCAGAATCCCTGTGCAAATGGAAGCCCCAACGCTTTGTGCTTGCGGACAATATCGAAGGATACGAGCCACCAAAGAATCACCTGCTTTACGAAGACTACATTGCGGAAGCGTCAGAAAAAGAGCCTGAAAGGAATTTCCGTCCCCACATTTACGATGAAGTGCTGAGGCTCTGCACCAGCGGCAGCACTGCCCTGCCAAAAAGCGTTCCCATCAATGACATAAACGAAGTGCTTTCCGCCCACGACGTAATCATGCACTATCCCCTGCGCCACGATGACGTCTGCCTGAACATGACTCCCCAGTTTCACCGAGGGGGCTGTCACTCAGGCGGACAATGCCCCACTTTTTATGCAGGTGCCGCCCTGATTATCATGCGCAGCTTTAAGCCCCAGAGCGCATTGGACTGGGTAGAAAGGTACGGTATCACCTTTATGATGGGAACCCCTGCAAACCTTGCCATGCTTGCCCGTGCACAGGAACGCAACAAAAGGAATCTCTCCAATCTACGGGGCATCGTCACCATGGGCGCACCGCTTTCCCGAACTGACTGCATGCGCTTTATGGACACACTCACTCCCCACATCTTTAACGGCTACGGCACCACAGAAACCTTTTGGAATTCATTTTTGCGCCCCGATGATTTGCCCGACGGAGCAGGCTCTGTAGGAGCAAGCTGCATAGACGATGAAGTGCGCGTTGTACGTATCTACGAAAACAAAAAGGCAGAGCCTGACGACACCGTACCCCAGGACAACAGCACCGAGGGAGAAATCATCGTCTTTAGCCCGGAAAAAACCACCTATTCCTACTACCAAAACAAGGAAGCCACTGCCGAACGCTTTTACAAAGGATGGATGTACACAGGCGACATAGGAGTGTGGGATAAAAAGTGGTTTGTCACCGTGCGTGGCCGCAAAGACGACATGATGGTTGTAGCCGGAGAAAACATCTACCCCACCCAGATTGAAGACGCCCTCAGCGAATATGAAAAAGTAAAGGACTGCATGGTTGTCTCCGTGACCGACACAGTGCGGGGAGAAGCCGTCTGCGCCTACGTTGTTCCCAAAGACGACAGCCTCACCATCCACGACCTGGCACTTTTTTGCAGTACCTCTCCCATGCTGTCTGCCTACAAGAGACCCCGCTACTTTGCCCTGCTAAAAGAACTTCCCCGCACCGCCACCGGAAAAAAAATGCGCTTTGTCCTCAAAGAACGCGCGAAAGAAGATTTGGAATCCGGCATGTTACGCAAAGACTAGGCATGACTGCCGCCGGCAAGACAGGCAACAGGGCAAACGCATTATAGATATCGTGCTTGCATATCGGCTGGACAAATGAAAAG